>Ga0160448_100060_pt1 | contig 73444 bp, 69 predicted proteins | sample HID1973M_E1MG_FD_108269 | JGI IMG/M metagenome (GOLD analysis project Ga0160448, IMG submission 108269) | Enriched mosquito-associated microbial communities from UW Madison campus, WI, USA - HID1973M_E1 MG | ecosystem: Host-associated > Arthropoda: Insects > Digestive system > Unclassified ...
GAGCCGCGGCAGTGCGGGGGTATGGCGCATCGGCTGGCTCCGGCGTCCTGCCTCCGACAGCCGAGCGCAGCACATCCGTGTGCTGCTTGCGCCATACCCCCGCACTGCCGCGTCTTTCGGCGCATTGAGGGTGTGGCTTCGATCCTGGTCTGGCTTCCGTGCGTGCCTGCGGTCGTTCCGGCTTGATCGCTCAAGTAGAGCGGGGCTTGCCCCGCTGCCTTTAGCCTTTGTTGGTCAAAAGCAGCGGGGCAAGCCCCGCTCTACGAAAGCGCGGTTCCCGGGCTTTGTTTTGATCGAAGCCACGACCCCAACCTTCGCGGAGGACGTCGTGCCCTGGGGGTCTGGCGCAAGCAGGCCAGGGATGGCCTGCGGTCGCTCGTCGGAGCCATGGACGGCGGAGCCGAGCGATGCGCCAGACCCCCAGGGTGCGGCGGCCCTCGCCGAAGCCGACGCTCTTGCCTCAAGCCCGATAGACACGGCAGCCCCCACCGAAGCCGGCGCTTTTCAGCTTTCCGTCCCGACCAAATACAGGGTCGCTGCGCCCGGAGCCCACCCAGCGCCCGGCTAAAATGCAGAAGCGACCTTGCAGCTGCTTTCCGCAATCGGGAGAAGAAACTTTGTTTCGCCCCGTCGCTCCGTCGCTCCGCCGGCGCAGCGCTATCGCCCCCGGTAGAATCGCGCTCTTTCCGCGCAGGTGCGCCCGATGCCCTATACCCCCATCGTCGCCACCCTCGGCTACGTGCTCTCGCCCGACCGCCGCAAGGTGCTGATGATCCACCGCAATGCGCGACCCGGCGACCTGCACCTGGGCAAGTACAACGGCCTGGGCGGCAAGATCGAGCGCGACGAAGATGTGGTCGCCTGCATGCGCCGCGAGATCCGCGAGGAGGCCGGCATCGAATGCGAGGCCATGCACCTGCGCGGCACGATCAGCTGGCCCGGCTTCGGCAAGCACGGCGAGGACTGGCTCGGCTTCGTGTTCGTGATCGACGCGTTCAGCGGCACGCCGCTGGAGCGCAATCCGGAAGGCACCCTGGAATGGGTCGACGTCGACCGCATCCTGGAACTGCCGCTGTGGGACGGCGACCGCCATTTCCTGCCGCTGGTGTTCGACGCCGATCCGCGCGCGTTCCATGGCGTGATGCCGTACCGCGACGGGAAGATGCAGTCGTGGAGCTGGTCGCGTCTGTAAGTGGCGCGTGTTCCACGGCGGACACGCTTGTCCACACCGGATGTGGAAAGCGATGGGAAAAGGATGTGGATAACCGGCGCGGCGGCTTGCGCGGCAAGGCTGTCAAGATCCATGGCGAAATTTTGACCAGGCCGTGCCGGATGCATGGCCGGGTTTTCCACACCGGCTGTGGACGAATGCCGGACAAGCGTGTGGATAACCGCCGCATCGCCTTGCGCGGCGGGCTCGTCAAGAGGCCTGGCGGAAAAATGACCAGCCTGTGTCAGGCTCTGGAACGCGGCGTGGAGGTTCCACGCGCACCAGTGTCGCCCGCAACCCGGGCTCCTGCAGAAAAGCCGCGGCTGTTGCAGGAGCCGGGCTTGCCCGCGACACGCCGCCGTCGGCACAGACGACCACTTCATGGTTCCGCCGCCCGTGCCGCCCCAGGCTGGGGGCTCCTTCAGCCCTCCAGCTGCCGGCTCGGGTCGCTCAGTTCCAGTTCGCGCAGGACCACGCCGGCCTGGGTGCGGTTGCGAACGCCCAGCCGTTCGAAGATCGCCGACAGGTGCGCCTTGACCGTGCGTTCCTGCACGTCCAGGCGGTCGGCGATCTGCTTGTTGAGCAGGCCCTGCGCGACCAGGGTGAGCACGCGGAACTGCTGCGGCGACAGGCTGGCCAGGCGCGCCGCCAGCTCGGTGTCCTGGTGCGAGGACTGCGCGCGCGACACCGCCGCGCGCAGCGAGGCCGGCAGCCACTGCTCGCAGGCCAGCACCTGGCGGATCGCCTCGCGCAGTTCGTCCAGGCCCGAGCTCTTGGGCAGGTAGCCGGCGGCGCCGTGGTCCAGCGCGCGGCGGACCACGCGCGGATCGTCGTTGGCCGACACCACCACCACCGCCACCGCCGGGTACTGGGCGCGGATCGCCGCCAGCCCGGCCAGGCCGTGGTTGCCGGGCATGTGCAGGTCGAGCAGGACCAGGTCCACGTCCGCGCGCGATTCCAGCGCCGCCAGCACGCCGTCCAGCGATTCGGCCTCCAGCACCTGCAGCTGGGCCACGGCATCGGCCGCCGCGCCGCGCAACGCGGCGCGGAACAGTGGATGGTCGTCGGCGATCAGCAGGGTGGGCATGGCGAGGCGGCGCCTCAGGCGGTCACTGCACCGTCCAGCCGCCGTCCAGCACCAGGGTCTGCCCGGTCATGTTGCGCGCCGCCGGCGAGACCAGGAACGCGGTGGTGCCGGCCAGTTCGTCCATCCCGATGAACACGCCCTTGGGCATCGGCCTGAGCATGACCTGGCTGACCACGTCGGCCTCGGAAATGCCGCGGGTGCGGGCCTGGTCGGCGATCTGCCGGTCCACCAGCGGGGTCTTCACGTAGCTGGGGCAGATGGTGTTGATGGTGATGTCGGTGTCGGCGGTCTCCAGCGCGATCACCTTGGAGAAGCCGACCAGTCCGTGCTTGGCGGCCACGTAGGCGCTCTTGTACGGGCTGGCGACCAGCGCGTGGATGCTGCCGATGTTGACGATGCGGCCGAAGCCGCGCTCGCGCATGCCCGGCAGTACCGCGCGGGTGAGCCGGGCCACGCCGACCAGCATCACCTGGACCAGGAAATCCCACTTCGCCATCGGGAATCCCTCCAGCGGCGAGACATGCTGCAGGCCGGCGTTGTTGACCAGCACGTCGACCGGGCGGCCGATCGTCGCCAGCGCGGCGGCCACGCTGTCGTCGGAGGTGACGTCCAGCGCCACCGCCTCGGCCGAACCGCCGTTGCCGCGGATGTCCGCGGCCACCGCTTCGGCGCCGTCGAGGCCGAGGTCGCTGACGATGACGTGGTCGCCGGCGGCGGCCAGTGCGTGGGCGATGCCGGCGCCGATGCCGCTGGCCGCGCCGGTGATGAGGATGCTGCGCATGGGGAACCTGTCGAAGACCTGCCGCGGCCAGCTTAGCAAGCCATGCCGGCAGCGGCGTGGTACCAAAGTACGATGACGCCGCCGCGCGCGCGCCGGTAGCGTGCGGGCATCCTTCATGCCGGGCGCCGACATGCCACGCAATCCCAACCTGCCGCTGCTGTCGATGATCCTGGGCGCCGGCCTGCTCGGCGCCTGCACCGGCACCCCGCAACGCGAACCCGCCGGATACGGGCCGGCCGCCGCCATGATCGAACCGCAACGCGTCACCGAACACCGCGGCAGCGACGACCTGCTCACTGCCGGCCTGGGCCTGGACGGACTGCGTGCCATGACCCCGCCGGCGTTCGCCGACGTGGCCAACCCGACCGCCGCCGAACTGCGCCGCCGCGCGATCTGGAGCAACTGGCGCGGCATCGCCGACCTGTCGCCGTCGGGCGGTTACGGCACGGTGTACGGCAGCGTCGCTGCGGTACCGGGACGCGAATTCTCGGCGCTGGCCACCGTGCCCGGCGCCAGCCAGCCGCATCGCGTGCTGGTGCAGGTGCCGGACGGTTTCGACCAGAAGCGGCGCTGCGTGGTGGTGGCGCCGGCCTCCGGCTCGCGCGGGGTGTATGGCGCGATCGCGGTGGCCGGTCCCTGGGCGCTGCCGCGCGGCTGCGCGGTGGCCTATACCGACAAGGGCGCCGGCAGCGACTACGTCGACCTCGACGCCGGCACCGGCGTGCGCCTGGACGGCACGACCGGCCGGCTGGGCGAAGCCGAGGACCTGGCCTTCGCGCCGGAGGTCCCGGCCGGCGCCACCGGCGTGGCGTTCAAGCACGCCCATTCGCAGGACAACCCGGAGGCGGACTGGGGCCGGCACGTGCAGCAGGCCGCCGGGTTCGCGCTGTCGGCACTGGACCGGGCGTTCCCGGACGCGGCGCCGTTCACCTTCGCCAACACCCGGGTGATCGCGGTCGGCATTTCCAACGGCGGCGGCGCGGTGCTGCGCGCCGCCGAACTGGACGGCGACTGGCTCGACGCGGTGGTGGCCGGCGAACCGAACGTGTTCGTCGACGGCCACGGCGGGCGGCCGCTGTACGACGTCGCCACCGAGGCCGCGCTGCTGATGCCGTGCGCGCTGCTGCACCTGCCGGCCGACCGCCTGCCGCAGCCGCCGTTGCGCAGCCAGGTCGAGCCGCTGTGGCAGTTGCGCTGCGCCACGCTGCAGGCCGCCGGGCTGGTCGAAGGTGCCGATGCGGCCGCGCAGGCGCGTTCGGCCTACGAAAGGATGCGCGCCAACGGCTGGACCGACGAGGCGTTGCAGGCGGGTGCGTTGAGCGTGGGCTTCGACCTGTGGCGGTCGGTCGCGGTCACCTATGCCTCGGCCTATGGCCGCCATGGCATCGGCGGGCATCCGTGCGGTTTCTCCTTCGCCGCGCAGAACCCGGACTTCACTGCGCGCGCGGCCACCGACGCCGAACGCAGCGTGTGGTGGTCGGACGCGGCGGGCATTCCGCCCGGCAACGGCGTGGGCATCGTCGATACGCGGCTGGCACCGCCGGATTTCACGCTGCCGGGCCTGCAATGCCTGCGCGGGCTCTACACCGGGCAGGACGAGGAGTCCGCCGGGGTCCGCGTCGGCATCGCGGCGACCCGCGCGGCGCTGCCGCGCACCGGCCTGCCGGTCCTGGTCGTGCACGGTACCGACGACGGCCTGGTGCCGCCGGTGTTCACCAGCGCGCCGTATGCGGCGGCGGCACGCGAGGCCGGCCGCGACCAGGTGCGCTACTGGCAGGTCCGCCACGGTGAGCATTTCGATGCCTTCCTCGGCCTGCCGGCCTACGGTGCCCGCTACGCGCCGATGCTGCCGTACGTTTATGCGGCACTGGACCGCGTGTCCGCCTACCTGGACGGGCAGGGCGCCTTGCCGGCCGACGCGGTGATCGAGGCGCGCGGCCGCGGCACCGGTGCGGTGGACGCCTCGCAACTGCCGATGCCGCACTGAGGGTTGTGGGTGCAGGAGCCGGCCACGTAGTGCAGGGCGCCGTCGCGCCCACTGCGCCTCCACGCCGCCGATGGTTATGCTGTCGCCGCCCTTCCAGACGGCCGCCCCGCATGACCCGCCACTTCTCGATGCTGCGCGACTTCCAGCTGGCCGACTGGTTCACCCTGGCCAACGCCTTCTGCGGTACCGGCGCGATCTTCGCCGCCATGCGCTTCCTCCACGAAGGCCAGGTCCGCGACCTGCTGCTGGGCATGGCCCTGATCCCGCTGGCCTTCATCTTCGACGCACTGGACGGCCGCGTCGCCCGCTGGCGCAAATCGTCCTCCACCCTGGGTCGCGAACTAGACTCGCTGGCCGACGTGATCTCCTTCGGCGTCGCCCCGGCCGCGCTGGCCTACGCCTGTGGCATGCAGGGAGGCTGGGACTGGCTGGTGCTCTCCTGGTTCGTCTGTTGCGGCGTCAGCCGCCTGGCCCGCTACAACGTCACCGCCGAGCAGTTGTCGGAGGGCGAGGACAAGGTGAAGTACTTCGAGGGCACGCCGATCCCCACCAGCCTGGCCCTGGTCGTGCTGCTGGCCGTGGCCGTCGCGCTGGGCCGGATCGGCGAGGACCTGTGGTGGGGCTACTGGCAGCTCGGCCCATGGCGACTGCACCCGCTGGTGCTGCTGTTCGCACTGTCCGGCTCGCTGATGGTCAGCAAGACCCTGCGCATCCCCAAGCCCTGAGTCCACCCGGTCCGCGCCGGCGCGCGCCCGGAGCGCTAGAATCCTCCGCGTACGGGAGGATTCATGGCCAACGCACCATTCTCCGGCGAATTCGAATCGCTGGCCCGGCAGTACTGGAACACCTGGAACGAGCTGCTCGGCCGGGGCGGCATGCCCGATGGCTGGGGGCTGGCCGGTGGCCTGCCGCCGGGGCTGGGCCGCATGGACCCCGGCGCCTACGACTGGTACCAGCGCATGCAGCGCCTGGCCGCCGATTTCAGCGGCGGCGGCAACGCGGGCGATATCGCTTCGGCCTGGCGCGACATGCTGGGCGGCCATGGCGCCGATCCCTTCGCCGGCATGCTGCGCTCGATGCACGGCGGCCTGGCCGGTGGCGACTGGCTGGAGCAGATGCGGCCCCTGCTGGACATGCTGCTGCGGCCGATCCGGCAGCAGAGCGCCGACTGGCTGCAACGCCCGTCGTTCGGCCCGGCGCGCGAACACCAGGAGCGCCTGCAGGCGCTGGCCCTGGCCTGGCAGGACTGGGAGCAGCGCAACGAGGCCTTCACCGCGTTGCTGGCCCGCGCCGGGCAGGGCGCCTTCGAGCGCTTCGAGCGGCTGCTGCAGGCGCACGACGCGCCGGGCAAGCGCCTGGAGTCGGCCCGTGCATTGTTCGATCTTTGGATCGACGCGGCCGAGGAGGCCTGGGCGGAGATCGCGATGTCGGCCGAGTACCGGCACGCCTACGCCGACATGACCAATGCATTGATGCGGCTGCGCCTGGGCCTGCAGCGCGAGGTCGAGCAGTTCGCCGCACTGCTGGGCATGCCCGGGCGCGGCGAACTGGATGCGTTGCACCGCAAGGTCGCCGACCTGGAGCGCACGCTGCATGCGGCGCGGCGTGGCGCGGCGGCCGCGGACAAGTCCCGCGCGGCGCCGGCAGCGCGGGGCAGGGCAGCGCCCGTGGCGGCGGCAGCGGCAGGGGGCGTTGCGGCGGGTTCGGCGTCCGGCGTTGAGAAGGCCCCCGCGGCCACCGTGCCGGCACCAGGCGAACCTGTCCGCAAGTCGTCCACGCGCAAGAGCACCGTGGTCGCGCATACATCGCCCGCGCGCAAGAACAGGAAGAAGGCCGTGGCAGGGCGCACGCGCCCCGCGCGCAAGAGCGCCGCAAACGGGCGCGTTGTCGATCAGATGGCCGGACGGGCATCGCCGTCGCGCTCCAGCGGCAGGGCGGCCCCACGCCCGAAGCCTGCCGTTTCGCGGACCGCCACCACCTCCACCGCAGCGGTGGTTCCATCCGCGTCCGGGCGCGCGGCGGCGGTGAAGCCGCGCTCCGCCAGCACGGGGACCCGGGCAACGGCCGCGCGCCGTACGAAGACGGATACCGTGGCGGCGAAGCGCAAGCCGGCCAAGGCGCAAGCGGGCACCGCAGGCAAGCCGGCGAAGGCCAGGTCCGCGACCGGTATCGCAGCGACCGCGAAGTCGGCGTCCCCACGCACGCCGCGCGCGGCGCTCCGGAAGCGCGCGCCGGCCGTGCGCAAGGCGAAGGAAGCGACGGCCTCCGTGGCCGCGTCCACCCGCGCACCGGCGACCCGGAAATCCGCATCCGCGGCGCCGCGCCATGCGCCGGCCAAGGCCGCCGCCAGGCACGCGCCGCAGGCCTCGACCGCCACCGCGCGCAAGGCGAGGGTGGCCAAGAACGGCAGTGCCCATCCCGTGGCGACACCGGCCGCGGCCGGTCCGTCGGCGGCCACGGCCAAGGTCGTGTCGATGAAGGACTGGGTCAGCCGCAACCTGGCCGCGGCCCGGCCGGACGCGGGCAGTCCCGGCGGCAAGCGTGGAGGACGTAGCCGATGAGCGCCGGGGTGGGACCGCTGCAGTTCAATCCGCTGGACCTGGCCCAGGAGGCCTGGGAGTTCCAGAAACACCTGGCCGATGGCATGCGCGTGCTCGGCCGGGTCGACGATGTCGACTACGGCGCGACCGCGCGCGAGGAAGTGTGGCGCGATGGCAAGACCGTGCTGTACCGCTTCGTCGGCGACCGGCCTGTCGCCGGCCCGCCGCTGCTGATCGTCTACGCGCTGGTCAACCGGCCGTACATGGTGGACCTGCAGCACGACCGCTCGCTGGTGAAGGGGCTGCTGGCGCTGGGCATGGACGTGTACGTGCTCGACTGGGGCTACCCGGACCGCTCGGACCGCTACCTCGCCCTGGACGACTACATCAACCGCTACATCGACGGCGCCGTCGACCACCTGGTCGAGGCCGGCGGCGGTCCGGTCAACCTGCTGGGCGTGTGCCAGGGCGGGTCGTTCTCGCTGTGCTATTCGGCGCTGCATCCGGAGAAGGTGCGCAACCTGGTGACCATGGTCACCCCGGTGGATTTCCACACCCCGGACAACATGCTCTCCAGCTGGGTGCGCGAACTGGACGTGGACCTGTTCGTCGACGCGCTGGGCAATGTCCCGGCCGACCTGATGAACGCCAGCTACCTGATGCTCAAGCCGTTCCGGCTGAACCTGCAGAAGTACGTCGGCCTGGTCGACATCCTCGACAACCCGAAGAGCGTCGAGGACTTCCTGCGCATGGAGAAGTGGATCTTCGATTCGCCCGACCAGGCCGGCGAAGCGTTCCGCGACTTCATCAAGCAGTTCTACCAGGGCAACGCCTTCGTCAATGGCAGCGCGCGCATCGGCGCGCACAAGGTCGACCTGGGTTTCGTCGACATGCCGGTGCTGAACATCTACGCCGAGCAGGACCACCTGGTGCCGCCGGACGCCTCGCGCGCGCTGGCCGGGCTGGTCGGCAGCGACGACTACACCGAACTGGGCTTCAAGGGCGGGCACATCGGCATCTACGTATCCAGCCGCGCCCAGCGCGAAGTGCCGGCGGCCATCCACCGCTGGCTGGCGGCGCGCCAGGGCGAATGAGCCTGCGCGCAGTCGCGCCGCCGCGCTAGACTGGCCGCGCCAGCCCGACGGAGCCAGCGCATGAACGCACGCAACGCCAGTACCGGCCTGTCCCGCTCCATCAACGACCGGATGATCGCCGGCGTGATCGGCGGCATCGCGCACCGTTACGGCTGGAGCTCCACCTGGCTGCGGATCATCTACGTGGTGGTCTCGGTCATTTCGGCCGCGTTCCCCGGCATCCTCGTCTACCTGGTCCTGTGGCTGCTGATCCCGAACGAGGCGGATTGAACGGCGACGATGCGGTGCGTTGGCCGCGCGGCGCGCGCGGCTGGCTGCATGCGCTGGGATTCGGGCTGGGCGTGATCTGGACCTCGCCGTGGACGCTGGCCGGGCTGCTCGCCGGCCTCGCCGGCCTGCCGGGTGGCGCGCGCATGCGGTTCAGCCGGCGCGAACGCGCGCTGGTATTCCTGCGCTGGCCCTGGGGGCCGGGCGGGGCGATGACCCTGGGCAACGTGATCCTGGCGACCGGCGGCGACCTGGACGCGCACTGCACGACCTACGAACACCGCGCCGGCCGCTGCACGCATCCTCCGGTGCGGCTGGGCGACCATGAACGCGCGCACGTCTACCAGTACATGCTGCTCGGCCCGCTGTTCGTGCCGCTGTATTTCCTGTGCGGCGGAATTTCCGTGCGCAATCCGTTCGAGCGCGCCGCGGACCGCTATGCGTTGCACGGCCACGGCTGGTGGCCGTCGCCTTTCGCTTCGCACTGAACCGGGCCTGATCCGCGCGCGCAGTCGCAACCTGCGCGTCAGCGCGTGGAAACATCCCGCATCTAACTTCTGTTGCACGGAAAACTAACGACGTGCCGGGCACACTGCGCGGCATCGACCGAATGCAACACAGAAGAAGAGGAACGGCCGAATGAGCATGGTCCTTTACGTGGGTGGCAGCAAGGACGGCACCCGCGGCTTCATCCCGCACGGATTCACCAAGACGATGCTGGAAACCGTCGAGTACGGACGCGAGATCTACGTCGAGCGCATGGTCCGCCTGGCCCGCTACGGCACCGTGCGGATCATGGCCCTGGAAACGCTGTGCGAGGAACTGCTGGCCGGGCTGGTCAGCCGGCATTGCGCGGCGGCGGCCGCGTGAGTTGCGGCCGGACAAGCTGTCCGGCCGGAATCGCCATGTGACCGGGTCACCCGAGTCACGCGGGTCACCCGGGTCGGGCCCTGTATCAATCGCGCGGCAGCCGCACCATGCGCGAGGCGCGCACGTCGAATCCGAATGCATCGCGCATCAGCGCCAGCGCCCGCTCGCGGCGCACTGCCGTCTGCGCGGCCACGCAGTCGCGTGGCACGTGCACCTGGAAATCGCGCATGTGGGCGTCGTGCGCGGTGATCAGGATGCACGAGTCGGCGGCGATGCCGCACACGACCACGCGCCCGACCCGCAGCTGGCGCAGCAGCAGTTCCAGCGGCGAATCGAGGAAACCCGAATGCCGCGGCTTGAGCACGAAGCGATCGTCGGCGCCGGGAGCCAGCAGGCCGACGATGCCGGCGCCGGGCATGCCCTCGCGCCCGCAATGGGCGAGCAGTTCGTCGAACCCGCCCTTCCAGTCGAGGAAGTTGTCGTTGACATAGATCACCGGCGCGCCCGCACGGTGGAAGCGGCCGCGCAGCCGGGCGATGGCCTGCGCCGCGGGCCGTGCCGCGCGCAGCAGCGGTTTTCCGCCGGGAAAATCGAACGGATTGACCATGTCCACGATCAGCAGGGCCTGGCGCATGCCGGTTCCGCGCGCGTCTCAGTCGGAGCCCAGCCGTACCACGCCGACGATCCGGTCCAGCCACAGATAGTGCGGAAGCGCATCGCCGGACAGCGGATCCAGGCGCAGCAGGGCGTTGCAGCCCGAGCTGCCGTCGTCGGCGCGGAACAGCTGCACGCTGGGGCGCGCGGCCACCACGCCTTCAAGCACGCGGCCGTCGTCCAGGGTCAGGCGCACCTGTTCCTCGTCGTCCAGCTCGGTGACCAGGGTGGTGAGGCGGGCGATCGCGGCCTCGTCCACCAGCAACCGTTCGGGTGTCTCGTTCATGCCGCTGCCTCCGGAGCATCCTCGGGGAGCATGCGCGGACCGGCGGCAGAATCGCGTGACGGAAACAGGAAAGGCCTGCATCGCTGCAGGCCTTCCGAATGCTGGTGCCGAAGGTGGGACTCGAACCCACACGATATCGCTACCGGCGGATTTTGAGTCCGCTGCGTCTACCATTCCGCCACTTCGGCGCAGGCGGGCAGTATAGCGGAGGCCACGGGATTCCGGACCGCGAATCCGGGCTGGAATGCGCTGCAGCGGGCGGGCGCGGCGAAGCGTCCGCCGGTCAGGCGTCGAGCCGGTCGAGGAAGCCGCGCACCGCCGGGCCGAAGCGCCCGTAGTCGACCAGGAAGGCGTCGTGCCCCTGCGGCGAATCCATGCCGATGAACTGCGCCTGCGCGCCGCCGCGGGCCAGGCCCTCGGCGACTTCCTGCTGCTGCTGCACCGGGAACAGGATGTCGGTGCTGGCGCCGATGGCCAGCGCGCGATCGACGCGGATCTTCGCCAGCCCGGCCAGCACGTCGCCGCCGGCGTACTCGGCCAGGTCGAACCAGTCCATCGAGCGGCTGAGGTAGAGATAGCAGTTGGGGTCGTAGCGGCGGACGAAACGGCGGGCGTGGCCTTCCAGGTAGCTTTCGACCTGGAATTCCAGGCCGAACGGGTCTTCCTCGCCGCCGCCGTTGAACGGGCTGGATTCGTCCAGGCGCACGCGGCCGAAGCGGCCGTCCCATTCCAGCGCCGAGCGGTAGGTGATCACGCCCAGCTTGCGCGCGATGCGCATGCCCGATTCGGGCCAGGTGGCGTCGCCGTAGTCGCCGTTGTTCCAGTCCGGATCCAGGCGGATCGCCTCGCGCTGCAAGGAGCGCACGGCGATGGAGAACGGCAGCGCGCGCGCGCTGCCGGAAATGTTGATGTGCGCGCCGGCGATCCCCGGATGCCGCAGCAGCAGCGCCAGCGCGGTCATGCCGCCCATCGAGTTGCCGATCACGCAGGCCAGCCGTCCGATGCCCAGGCCACGCACGACTTCGGCGGCGGCGTCGGCGATGTCCTCGATCGAGACCTCGGGGAACGAGAGCCGGTAGGGCTGCCCGGTAGCCGGATCGATCGAGGCCGGGCCGGTGGAGCCCTTGCAGCTGCCCAGCGAATTGACGCAGACCACGAACCAGCGGTCGGTGTCGATCGGCTTGCCTGGGCCGAGCATCGGTTCCCACCAGCCGGGCGCCGGATCGTCGTCGCTGGAGGCGGCGTGCGCATCGGGCGACAGGCCGGTGACGATCAGCACCGCGTTGCCGCGCGCGTCGTCGAGCGTGCCCCAGGTCTCGTAGGCCACGCGCGCGCCGTGCAGCGCGCCGCCGCGCTTCATCGGGAACGGCGACGACAACGCATGGAAACGGCTGCCGGGCGGGATGAATTCGTGGGTCGGGGCGGGAGGCATGGGGCCGGAGTGTAACGGCATCGGTCGCATCGTCGCAGGCGCTGCGCGGGAAACTGGGTTTCGCTGCTGTTTGCGGGGGCGGGTCTTGCCGGCGACGCGGGAACTTTGGCACGGGCGGCGTCCTCGCGATATTCGACGCTCGGGTCGCCCGCAAGACGGGCTCCTACAGGAAGGCGTCGAGGTTCCTGGAGGAGCCGGCCTTGCCGGCGACCCGACGCTCCTGGTACGGGCGACGCCTTCGCGAGTCCGATGCCCGTGTCGCGCGCAAGGCGGGCTCCTACAGGGAGGCCGGTGCGACGGTTACGGCCGCGGCGCAGCTGCGCCGATCACCAGTTCGACCGGGCCGCTCGCCGGCAGGGACACGCGCACCGGCGCCGATTCCAGGTCGCCTTCGCCGCGGTTGGCGCTGCCGCTGGCCGACAGGCGCGCCAGCACCTCGACTTCCCGCAGCGCCGACAGTTTCTGCGTCGGCATCGGGCTGTCGGCATCGTCCAGCACCAGTTCCAGCGGCAGGTCCTGCAGCGCATGCCGTTCCACCGCCACCGGCATCGGCGGGCCGTCGGGAACGCGGGCGATGACGAACACGGTGGCGTCGCCGCGCAGGCGCACGCGTTCGGCGAACGCGGGATCCAGCGACACCTTCACCGCCAGCGCGTTCGCCGGGCCGGGCATCGCGGCGGGCACGGCCTCGGCCGGCAGCGGCGGCAAACCGGCTTCGGCACGGGCTTCGTCGATCTGCACGCGCAGGCTGCGCGCGGTGGCGGCATCGACCGCGCCGAGCAGCGATTCCCAGGTCTTCGCCGCGTCGGCCGGCTGCCGCATCTGGCGCTGGGCGACGCCGAGGAACCAGGTCGCACGCTGGTGGCCGGGCTGCACGGCGATGGCCTTGCGCAGCCATTCCACGGCCGGCGCATCGAAGCGCCGCTGCGGATCGGCCAGCGCGCGCGATTCGGCCGCATCGACCAGCAGGTCCGGGTCGTCCGGCGCCAGCTGCACGGCCCGTGCCCAGGACTCGCGCGCCGCTGCGGCATCGCCCAGCGCGGCCTGCGAGCGCGCCAGCAGGGCCCAGCCTTCCGGCTGGGCGGGGTTGCGCTGCAGTTCGGCCTGCAATTGCTCGACCGCCTGCTCCAGGCTCTGCGGCGTGCCGCGCGCCGCCGTTTCCTGCAGCGCGGCGGGCGTGCCGACCAGCCGGTACAGCGCCAGCACCGCCAGGCCCAGCGCCAGCACGCTGGCGGCCCACGGCCACGGCCGGCCGCGCCACAGCGGGCGCAGCACCCAGCCCAGCACGCCGAAGGTGACCACGGTGGCGAGCGCGGCGAAGACCGCCGGGGCGGGGATCACCATTCCTGTTCTCCATCGTCGCCGTCGCGCGGCGCGGGCATGGCGGCGGCGCGGCGGCGCACGATGTTCCACACCAGCGCGCCGCCGCCCAGCAGCAGCAGTCCGGGACCGAACCACAGCAGCCAGGTCTGGCGCTCCAGCGCCGGGCGGTACAGCACGAACTCGCCGTAGCGGTCGACCAGGAACCGCTTCACCTCGGCATCCGACTTGCCCTGCCGCATCAGCGCCAGCACCTCGCGGCGCATGTCCTGGGCGATCTGCGCGTTGGAGTCGGCCAGCGACTGGTTCTGGCACATCACGCAGCGCAGTTCGGCGGTGAGGGCGTGGAAGCGGGCTTCCTCGGTTGTGTCATCGAACTGCAGCGGCGATGGATCGCCGGCCGGCTGCGCGGTGGCGGCGAAGGAGAGGGCGAGCAGCAGCGCCAACAGGAAGGATGCCGCGCTCTTTGCAGGAGCCGGCTTGCCGGCGACCGCCGCGCGGAAACCGCCCGCCAGCGATCCGCCGGTCGTGCCGCTCGTGCCAGTCGCCCGCAGGCCGGTTCCCGCAGCAGGGCGCCGCCTGCTCACCGCGCCTGCTCCACCTGTTCCAGCGCCGGCAGCAGCTGGCTGCGCACGACCTCGTCGGTCAGCGGGCCGGTGTACTTCCAGCGGACGATGCCCTGGCCGTCGACCAGGAAGGTCTCCGGCGCGCCGGCCACGCCCCAGTCCAGCGCATAGCGGCCTTCCTTGTCGGCCAGCACCACGAAGAACGGATTGCCGAACTGCTCCAGCCAGCGCAGCGCGTCTTCCGGCTCGTCCTTCCAGTTGTAGCCGACCACGCGCACGCGGCGGGTCTCGGCGAACCGGGTCAGCACCGGGTGCTCGTCGCGGCAGGCCGCGCACCAGCTGCCCCACACGTTGAGCAGGTAGGGCGCGCCGCGCAGTTCGTCGGCGCCCACCGTGATCGAGGGATCGTGCAGCACCGGCAGCGCGAAGTCCGGCGCCGGTTTGCCGATCAGCGCCGAGGGCAGCACGTCGCGGTCGGCGTCGCCGGAGCGGACCACGCCGTACAGCATCAGCCCGATCAGGCCGATGAAGAACAGGGCGCCGATCACCACGGCGACCACCGGCAATCCCTGCTGCGGTCCGGCCGGACCGCCGGTCCCGGGTGCGTTCATGCGCAGGCACTCATGTGGATGTCTCCTCGGGCAGACGGCGGAAACGGCGGTCGGCCGCGGTGACCAGGCCGCCGAGCGCCATCAGCAGGGCGCCGGTCCAGATCCAGCGGACGAACGGCTTGATGTGCACGCGCACCGCCCAGGCACCATCGCCCAGCGGTTCGCCCAGCGCCACGTAGACGTCGCCGGTGATGCCGGGGCGGATGCCGGCCTCGGTCATGACCTGGCCGCCGCTGGCGTAGACGCGTTTCTCCGGATGCAGCAGGACCAGTTCGCGGCCGTTGCGCAGCACCTGCACGTGGCCGCGGTCCGAGATGTAGTTCGGACCCTGGCGTTCGTCCACGCCCTGGAACACGAAGGCGTAGCGGCCGACCTGCAACGACTGGCCCGGCTTGAGCGCGACCTCGCGCTGCACGTTCTGCGCCTCCACCAGCAGCGCGCCGGCCAGGAACACGCCGATGCCCAGGTGGGCCAGGGTCATGCCCCACATCTCGGCGGTCATGCGCCCGCCATTGCGCAGCCGGCTCCACACGAAGCGCAGCGTGCCCAGCCCGATCCAGGCCGCGCCGGCCACGCCAAGCGCGGTTTTCCACGGGCCCTGCGGCGCGGTGAAGTACGCGGCCACGCCCAGGCCCACGGCGACGCCCAGCCACGGCAGCAGCAGCGCGATCACCCGCGAGGGCTGGTCGCGCTGCCAGCGGGTCAGCGGGCCGAACGGCACCAGCGCCACCAGCGGCGCCATCAGCACCAGGAACAGCAGGCCGAAGTAGGGCGGGCCGACCGAGATCTTGCCCAGCCCCAGCGCGTCGGCGATCAGCGGATACAGCGTGCCCAGCAGGATCATCGCGCTGGCGCTGGCCAGCAGCAGGTTGTTCAGCAGCAGCAGCGTTTCGCGCGAGGCCGGCTGGAACCCGGCGCCCGCCTGCAGCCGGCCGGCGCGCAGCGCGTACAGCAGCAGCGAACCGCCGATGACCAGGCTCAGGAACACCAGGATGAACAGGCCGCGCGACGGATCGGCCGCGAACGCATGCACGCTGGTCAGCACGCCCGAGCGGACCAGGAAGGTGCCCATCAGCGACAGCGAGAACGCGGCGATCGCCAGCAGCAGGGTCCAGCCGGCGAAGCTGCCGCGCTTTTCGGTCACCGCCTGCGAGTGGATCAGCGCCGCGCCGACCAGCCAGGGCATGAAGGCGGCGTTCTCCACCGGATCCCAGAACCACCAGCCGCCCCAGCCCAGCTCGTAATACGCCCACCAGCTGCCCAGGCCGATGCCGACGGTGAGGAAGGCCCAGGCCACGTTCGTCCACGGGCGCGTCCAGCGCAGCCAGCGCGCATCCACGTGCCCGTCCAGCAGCGCGGCGATGGCGAACGCGAACGGCACCGAGAAACCGGCCCAGCCGATGTACTGCATCGGCGGGTGGATGATCATCCCCGGGTCCTGCAGCAGCGGGTTGAGGTCCTGGCCTTCGATCGGCGCCGGCAGCAGCCGGGCGAAGGGATTGGAAGTGAAGATCAGGAACGCGAGGAAACCGAACCCGACGATGCCCAGCACGCCCAGCACGCGCGCCACCACCGGCTGCGGCAGGCGGCGCGAGAACAGCGCCAGCGCGGCGTTCCAGCAGGCCAGGATCAGTGTCCACAGCAGCAGCGAGCCCTCGTGCGAACCCCATACCGCGGTGTAGCGGTAGACCATCGGCAGCAGCGAGTTGGAGTTCACCGCCACGTAGCGGACCGAGAAGTCCTGGGTGACGAAGGCCGTGGTGAGGACCGCGAACGCGCCGCCCACCAGCAGCAGCTGCGCGCAGCTGGCCGGACGGGCGATCGCCATCCAGTCCGCGTTCCCGCGATGGGCACCGGCCAGCGGCAGCACCGCCTGCAGCAATGCCACCAGCAATGCCAGGACCAGCAGGACCTGGCCAAGCTCAGGCAGCATCGCTGCCTCCAGGGACACGACAGGCAGCATCGCTGCATTCCCGGGCGAAGCAGGGGGCATCCCGGCTTCCCGGACGTGCGTCCTGCCGATGGCAGGCGTACCGCGCCGGGCGCATCAAGGTGCCGATCCGGTGGCGGGCGCCGCCGCGTCCGCCGGCACGTCGTGCTTCCGGTGCGCGGCGCCCATCTTGTCGGCCACTTCCTTGGGCATGTAGGTCTCGTCGTGCTTGGCCAGCACGTTCTCGGCGACGAACACGCCGTTCTCCATGCGCCCGGTGGCGACCACCGCCTGGCCCTCGCGGAACAGGTCCGGGAGGATGCCGGTGTAGACCACCGGCAGCTGCGCGTCGCCATCGGTGACGCGGAAGTGCGCGTCCATCGAGCCGGACGCGCGCTGGAACGATTCCTTCTCGACCATGCCGCCGAGGCGGAAGCGGGCGTGGTCGCCGGCCTCGCCGCGCAGCACTTCGGCCGGGGTGTACAGGTAGGCGACGTTGCGCTGCAGGGCCATCGCCACCAGCGCGGTGGCCGCGCCGGAGGCCAGCACCAGCAGCAGCACGAACAGCAGCCGGCGGCGGCGGACCGGGTTCATCGGCTCAGCTCCGATGCGGGACCGGGCCGGCCGGCCGGCGTGCGCCCGCGCACCGCGCGCAGGCGCGCAGCGCGCAGCTCGCGCCGCAGCTGCAGGCGCGGGGCCAGGAAATCCCACAGCAGCACCAGCACGAACACCGCGTAGGCGCCGACCAGATAGGGCAGGTAGCTCACGCGTTCCCCTCCGCGAGCCTGCGCACCCAGTCCTTGCCGGACTCGCGGCGCAGGTTGTCGGTGCGGGCGCGGGCCAGCAGCGAGCCGGCGAACCAGAACTTGGTGCCGATCACCATCCACCACAGCGGCGCCATCATGCTCGGGTCCAGGCTGGACTGGCCGAACACGCGGATGGTCTGCCCCTGGTGCAGCGAATCCCACCATTCCACCGAGTAGCGGATCACCGGCAGCAACGCGACGCCGACGATCGCCAGCAGCCCGGCGGCGCGCGCCGAGGCGCGGCGGTCGTCGCCGGCGTGGTACAGGCCGATCACGCCCAGGTACAGGAACAGCAGGATCAGTTCGGTGGTCAGGCGCGGGTCCCAGTCCCACCAGGTGCCCCACATCGGCTTGCCCCAGATCGATCCGGTGGCCAGGGTGATCACGGTGAAGGCGGCGCCGATGGGCGCGCAGGCCATGGCCAGGACCTCGCACAGCTTGATCCGCCAGACCAGGGCAATGGCCGCGTACGCCGCCATCAGCCCGAACACGAACATGCTCATCCACGCCGCCGGCACGTGGATGTAGAGGATGCGGGCACTGTCGCCCTGCTGGTAGTCGGCCGGGACCACGAACAGCGCCTGCCACAGGCCCACGCCCAGCAGCAGCACCGCGGCCCCGAAGCACCACGGAGCCCAGCGTGCGGCGAAGCGGTCGAAGTACGGCGGCGAGCCGAGGAGGTGGAACCAGCGGATCACCGGGTTCATGGGGGGTTGCATCGCTCGCTGATGGCGCCGGTCGGCCTTGCGGCCAGCCGGACAGGCTCGAATGGGGCATTTTTCCAGACTCGGCTGCCCGGGCCAAGCAAAACCACCGGTCAAAGTGTCCAACCCGTTCAGGGCGGGCCCGACGGTGGTCCTTCACTCGACCCCGGACGGCCGCTTTGGGGAGAACGGGGATTCTGCCTGTTCATCCACCTGGCGGTGATCTGATGGGCCCCTCCGCGACCTGCCGGCCTTCGGGGCGAATGTCCCCCGGCACCGGTGGAGCCGATGCCTCCTCCTTTATTTCGCCCCGAACGCCGGCAGGCCACGGAGGGGCTGCCGGATTGCAGCGTACGCCGGAAAGCAAAAAGCGGAGAGTCCTTGGGGTTCTCCGCTTCCGGAACCACCGCTACGTCGGAACGCCGCTGCCTCACCCCTGCGCGATCCGGATCGCCGCCGCCGCCGCCAGCGGCGCCAGCACCGCCGAGGCGACCAGCAGCGCCGCCATCAGCAGCAGCGAACCGCTGGCATCGAGCCCCTGCGCGCTGGCGGCGACGCTGCCGGCGCCGAACACCAGCACCGGCACGTACAGCGGCAGCGCAAGCAGCGCGACCAGGATGCCGGAGCGCTTCAGGCCCACGGTGAGCGCGGCCACCACCGCGCCGAGCAGGCTCAGCACCGGCGTGCCCAGCAGCAGGGTCAGCATCAGCACCGGCAGCTGCGCGCGCGGCAGGTACAGGAACTCGCCCAGCACCGGCACCACCACCAGCAGCGGCAGCGCGGTGGTCAGCCAGTGGGAAAAAGTGCGCACCGCCACCAGCCAGGCCAGCGGCACCGGCGCCAGGATCCACTGCTCCAGCGAGCCGTCCTCGGCGTCGCCGCGGAACAGGCTGTCCAGCGACAGCAGCCCGGCCAGCAGCACCGCCACCCAGATCGCGTGCGGCGCGATGAAGTTCTCCAGCACCTTCTTCTCGCCGCCCAGGGCCAGGCCGAACATCACCACCACCAGCAGCGCGAACAGCGCCGGCTGCAGCGCGTCGCCGCGGCGGCGCCAGACCAGGCGCAGGTCGCGCAGCAACAGCGCGCGGCCGGCCTGCAGCAGCGAAGGCGCGGCGCTCACCGGCGTGCCCTTGCCGCGCCGTCGGCATGCGCTCGCGCGCCGGCCGGGCAGGCACGCGCACGCGTCCTTGCCGCGCCGGCAAGCGCATGCCGGTTGGCGGCGGTGCCGTTCGATGGCGCCGGGCTGCGCGCCGTGCCGGCGACCCGGCCGTCGTGGCGGCCGCGGGCGTTCATGCCGCCGCTCCCAGTTCCAGCAGGCGCGTGCGTACCGGCGGGGCGGCGTAGGCGCCGTGGGTGGTGACCAGCGCTGCGCCGCCGTCGCGCAGGTGCGCCGGGATCATCCGGTTGACCAGGTGGATGCCTTCCAGGTCGAGGTTGGCGTAGGGCTCGTCGAGCAGCCACAGCGGCGCCGGCGACAGCCACATCCGCGCCAGGGTCACGCGCTTCTTCTGCCCGGCCGACAGTTGCCGTGCCGGCGCGTCCTCGTAGCCGGACAGGCCGACGATGGCCAGCGCGTCGCCCGGCAGCTGGCGCGGGCGGCGGCCGTGCAGGCCGCAGAGGAATTCCAGGTTCTCCAGCACCGACAGCTCGCCCTTCAGCGCCGGCAGGTGGCCGAGGTAGGCGATGGCGTGGGCGCGCAGCGCCGGCGCGGCGGGCCGGCCGTCGATTTCGATGCGTCCGGCGTCGGCGCGCAGCAGCCCGGCCAGCACCCGCAGCAGGGTGGTCTTGCCCGAGCCGTTGCCGCCCTGCACCAGCAGCGCTTCGCCGGCGTCCACCGCGAAATCGAGCGGCCCGAACACCGGCTCCTCGTTGCGGGCGAACGCCAGGCCATGGGCGGCCAGCAGCGGGGAAGGGGTGGCGTCGGTCATCGGCGCGCATTGTAGCGGCGGGCCCGCGGGCGGTGCCGCGTCTTCGACCGGGAGCGGAAAGCTTCGGCGCTGGACGGGGCGCCGTACCTGCCGGGCTTGAAGCCGGAGCGTCGGCTTCGGCCGGGGGCCGCGGCGCCTTGGGGGTCTGGCGCATCGGCCCGCTCCGGCGTCCTGCCTCCGGGGGCCGAGCGCAATACATCCCTGCTGGGCTTGAAGCCAGAGCCTCGGCTTCGGCGGGGGCCGCCGCACCCTGGGGGTCTGGCGCATCGGCCCGCTCCGGCGTCCTGCCTCCGAGGGCCGAGCGCAATACATCCATGTATTGCTTGCGCCAGACCCCCCAGGGTACGGCGTCCTTTCGGGTCGTCCGGGTCGTGGCTTCGATCAGGGCAAGTCCGCACCGCCGCAGCTCCCGCCGAAGCGGGCCCATCCGATGATGGGGTTCTCCGGCACCGACGCCGCGGCTTCTTGCTCGGACCGTGGAGTTCCCGGGCACCGGCGCCGGGGCTTTCTGCTCCGGCCGGGGAGTCCTGGAGCATCAACGATGCGGCTTTCTGCTCCGGCCGGGGAGCCCTGGAGCATCAACGACGGGGCTTTCTGCTCCGGGCGGGGAGCCCTGGTGCATCAACGACGGGGCTTTCTGCTCCGACCGGGGAGCCCTGGAGCATCAACGACGGGGCTTTCTGCTCCGACCGGGGAGCCCTGGTGCATCAACGCCGGGGCTTTCTGCTCCGGCCGGGGAGCCCTGGTGCATCAACGCCGGGGCTTTCTGCTCCGACCGGGGAGCCCTGGAGCATCAACGCCGGGGCTTTCTGCTCCGGCCGGGGAGCCCTGGAGCATCAACGCCGGGGCTTTCTGCTCCGGCCGCGGAGCCCTGGAGCTTCAACGCCGGTGTTTTCTGCTCCGACCACGGCGCCCGCCCCGGCAGCCGGGTTTTTTCGTCCCCGGGCACCGCTCCGCGCCCGGCGCTACGGCGCCGGCACCCAGTCGACCCACGGCGGAGCGTCGAGGACGGGGCGCGGGCGGTACATCCGCAGCCGCACCGGCGCGCCGTGGTGCCAGTGCAGCACTCCGGCCTGGCCGAAGCGTTGCGCCAGCCGGTCGGCCTGCGCCGCCGGCAGGTCCGCCACCAGCCAGCCGTCCTCGTGCCAGGCGCCGGCGGCATCGCTGCCGGTGGCGGGCAGGCGGCGCAGGCAGGTGGCGTCGAGGGCGGACTGCAGCGCGGCATCGGCTGCGGCGTTGGCAGCCGCGTCCTGCGGCAGCGATTGCGGGTTCCACGCGGTGACCAGGGTCCAGGCGCGCGCCGGCAGGCACCGCGCCAGTGCCGGCGGGGCCGGTTCGCCGATTCGCAACGGCTGCCAGCCGTCCGCCAGCCGCACCCGGTACGCCGCGGCCAGGTACGCCTGCAGCAGGGCCGTGGTCGCGGGAACGCCTCCCGGAATGCTGTCTTGCGCCATGCCCCATCATCCCCGGCCACCGCCATTGCGTACACTCGGTCGCTCCCGAACCGAGGCCGGAACCGCGATGCCGTTGCAGACCCCGCAGACCAAGCTGCCCAAGGTGGGCACCACCATCTTCACCGTGATGTCGCAGCTGGCCGCCGAGCACGGCGCGGTGAACCTGGGGCAGGGGTTTCCCGATTTCCCGGTGCCGCCGCGGCTGGTCGACGAACTGGACGCGGCCATGCGCGCCGGCCACAACCAGTACGCGCCGATGACCGGGGTGCCGGCGCTGCGCCAGGCCATCGCCGGCAAGGCCCTGCGCTGCTACGGCGCCACGGTCGACCCGGACACCGAGGTCACCGTCACCAGCGGTGCCACCGAGGCGATCTTCAACGCGATCCACTGCGTGGTGCGCCCGGGCGAGGAAGTGATCGTGCTGGACCCGGCCTACGACAGCTACGAACCGGCGATCGACCTGGCCGGCGCGCGCGCGGTGCACGTGCCGCTGGACCCCAGGACCTTCGCCGTGGACTGGGGCCGGGTGCAGGCGGCGATCACGCCGAAGACGCGGATGATCATGGTCAACAGCCCGCACAACCCGTCCGGGGCGATGTTCTCGGCCGACGACATGCGCGCGCTGGCCGACCTGCTGCGCGGCACCGACATCTTCGTGGTCTCCGACGAGGTCTACGAGCACATCGTGTTCGACGGCCGCCGCCACGAGTCGGCGCTGCGCTGGCCGGAACTGCGCGAGCGCGCGTTCGTGGTGTCGAGCTTCGGCAAGACCTACCACTGCACCGGCTGGAAGGTCGGCTACGCGATCGCGCCGCCGGCCCTGACCGCCGAGTTCCGCAAGGTCCACCAGTACAACGTGTTCTGTACGTTCGCGCCGGCGCAGCATGCGTTCGCGGCGATGATCCGCGACGAGCCGCAGCACGACGAGCAGCTCGGCGCCTTCTACCAGGCCAAGCGCGACCGCTTCCGCGAACAGCTGCTCACCACCCGGCTCAAGCCGCTGCCGGTGCCGGGCGGCTACTTCCAGCTGGTCGACTACTCGGCGGTCAGCGACCTGCCGGACTTCGAGTTCGCGAAGTGGCTGACCATCGAGAAGGGCGTGGCCGCGATCCCGCTGTCGCCGTTCTACGAAACGCCGCCGGAAGGCCAGCGCCTGGCCCGGCTGTGCTTCGCCAAGAACGAGGCGACCCTGGACGCGGCCATCGAGCGCCTGCGCGCCCTGTAGCGCGGGGCTTGCCCCGCTGCGCTCCGGCACTGCACGCTCCGCTGACCGGAGCCGCGGGACCAGGCCCCGCCCGAACTGAGGCTTTCATGCGCGATCTTCGAATTTCCCTCGTCCAGGGCGACACCCGCTGGCACGACCCGGCCGCCAACCGCGACTACTACGCCGCGCTGGCCGCGCCGCTGGCCAGGACCACCGACCTGGTGGTGCTGCCGGAGACGTTCACCAGCGGCTTCTCCAACGACGCCATCGACAAGGCCGAGGGCATGGACGGGCCCACGGTGGAATGGATCCGCAGGCAGGCGCGGGTGCTGGACGCGGCGGTGACCGGCAGCGTGCAGCTGCGCACGCCGGACGGAGTCTTCAACCGGCTGCTGTGGGCCACGCCCGACGGTGCGCTGCTGCACTACGACAAGCGCCACCTGTTCCGCCATGCCGGCGAACACACGCGCTACGCCGCCGGTCGCGAGCGCCTGACGGTGGAGTGGAAAGGCTGGCGGATCAATCCGCAGGTCTGCTACGACCTGCGTTTCCCGGTGTTCTGCCGCAACCGCCACGGCGTCGAGCGGCCCGGCGGGCTGGACTTCGACCTGCAGATCTTCGTCGCCAACTGGCCGGCGCCGCGCGCGTATGCGTGGAAGACGCTGCTGCGCGCGCGCGCGATCGAGAACCTGTGCTACGTGGCCGCGGTCAACCGGGTCGGCCGCGACGGCAACGATCTGGTGTACGACGGCGACAGCGCGGTGATCGACTTCCTCGGCCAGCCGCAGGTCGAGGCGCACGGCCGCGAACAGGTGCTGACCACGACCCTGTCCGCCGCCGCCCTGGCCGCGCACCGCGAACGCTTCCCGGCGATGCTGGACGCCGACGGCTTCGACCTGCATCCGTAGGCGAAAAGCATTAGCTCCGGATGGGGCTGCCGCGCCTCCGGGTTTGGAGCGAAAGCGCTGGCTTCGGACGGGGCCGCCGCACCCTGGGGGTCTGGCGCCGATGCGCCATACCGCCGCACTGCCGCGGCTCCCGCCGAAGCCGAGGCCACCTGACGCTCCTGCTCCTGCTACCGAGGGTTCGCGCGACTCCTCCCGTCGCCCGGGCCGCCCCGCGGACGCAGCGCTTTGTCCTCGCCCGGGACGGGCGCCTCCTTCGTGATGCGCCGGTCACACTGGATGATCGATGTTGCCCACGGCCGACCTCAGGGACACGCCCATGAACCCGCCCGATCCGCTGCAACTGGCCTGCCCGCGCTGCAACGCGCTCAACCGCGTGCCGGCGGCGCGCGTGGCCGAACGGCCGGTCTGCGGCCGGTGCCGTTCGCTGCTGTTCCCGGGCGAACCGTTCGCGCTGTCCACGGCCGCCTTCGATGCCCACGCGCAGCGCTCGGACCTGCCGCTGCTGGTGGATTTCTGGGCGCCGTGGTGCGGGCCCTGCCGGGCGATGGCGCCCGCCTACGCCCAGGCCGCCGCATTGCTCGAGCCGCGGGTGCGGCTGGCCAAGGTCGATACCGAGGCCGAGCCGGCGCTGGGCGCGCGCTTCGTCATCCGCAGCATCCCGACCCTGGCGCTGTTCCTGCACGGACGCGAGCTGGCGCGGCAGGCCGGGGCCATGCCGCTGCAGGGCATCGTGGAATGGGCGCGGCGGCAGCTGCCGCCGTCGGCCTGAGCACGGGCTGGCGCGTCGGCGGAACCGTCGCACAGGGAATGGCCGGAATCCGCGTCTTCGTCGGAATGGCCGGATCGGTACGATGGTCTGAACGGCATGCAGCGCGCCGCCGCCACGACCTCCGCCGGGCCGTCGCAGGCTGCTATATGCTCGGCGCCGAACCTTCGCCATCGCCACCGAGGCCGCCATGTCCCCTTCTTCGCGAACCGTTCCGCCGCTCCGCCTGATGCCCCGCGTCGCGCTGCCGTGCCTGCTCGCGCTGGCGGCCGCGCCGGCCGCGCATGCCGCCGGCGACATCGACTGCAGGCTGCGCTTCGACATGTCCGGCTGGTCGGCGTTCTACAAGACCGCCTCCGGCACCGGCACCATCACCTGCGACGACGGCAGCAGCCTGGCAGTGAAGGTCAGCAGCAAGGGCGGCGGCCTGACCTTCGGCAAGTCGAAGATCGAGGGGGGCGTGGGCGAGTTCTCCGGCGTCGGCAACATCCGCGAGACCCTGGGCACCTATGCCGCGGCCGAGGCGCACGCCGGTGCGGTCAAGTCGAGCCAGGCGCAGGTGGTGACCAAGGGCGAGGTCTCGCTGGCCCTGGCCGGCACCGGCAAGGGCTGGGACCTGGGCGTGGCCTTCGGCAACTTCGTGATCGAGCCGCGCTGAAGGCTGTCGCGACCGGTGGCGCGTACCGGTCCACCGCAACCGCTCCCGTAGAGCGGGGCTTGCCCCGCTGAAGCGTTCGATTCCGCAGGCTGCGGAGCGGGCAATGGCGGCGAAGAGGGCAGCGGGGCAAGCCCCGCTCTACGACGTCAACACACACACGCCGTTGGCGGTGCGGTCGCGGCCGCATGCGACGGGTCGGCTTCGCGCCGGCCATCGCGCCCGCACCGGGCATCGCGGCCCGGCAGGCGCTTCAGCCCTGGCCGCGCGGTCCGCGGTTGCCACCGCGCGGCGCGCCGCCGGGGCGGTTGCCGGCCGGCCGGCCGCCGGGTCGCGGGTTGCCGGCAGGGCGGTTGCCGCCGGGGCGATTGCCGCCCGGACGTGCGTTCTGGTTGCCGCGCGCGCCGTGGCTGCGGTCCTGCGATGGATAGCCGCCTGGCGTGGCGTGGTCGGAAGGGAAGTGCGGCGCGTTGCCGGGATGTCCGTAGGGGCGTGCGGCCTTGCGCGCATTCGCGCCCTGTCCCTGGCCCTGTCCCTGGCCGCCACCGGCGCCACCGCCCGGCTTGCCGTAGCGCGGCTTGCCGCCGGGGCCGGCGTTGCGGTGGCCACTGGGGCCGGTGCTCACGCCCTCGGGCACGTACCAGGTGCGGAACGCGGCCGGGTTGCCGTCCGGCAGCGGCTTGGGACCCTTCTGCTTGCGCTGCTTGAACGGCTTCTGCGACTGCTTGGCGGCCATCTCGCCGCTGACGGTGAGGCCGCCGTGGGGCTTCTTGTTGCCGCGGCCGCCGCGGCGGTCTTCGCGTACGTGGTCGAAGCGGCGCAGCTCGCGGCCTTCGTCGGCGGTGTTGTGGCCGTTGACGTAGGCCTGGCCGGGACCGCGCTCGTGGCCCACGTGCACGGTCGACTTGGCCGCGCGGCGCTGGCCGATCACCGGCTGCAGGGTCAGGGTCGTGTCGCCGCTGTCCTCCAGCGCCAGTTCCCGGCGCAGGGCCTCGACCTGTTCGGCCGGCAGCTCCTGAGACTGGCCGCGCAGCAGTTCGCGCGGCAGCGACACGCGGCCATAGCGCACGCGCTTGAGCCGGCTGACCTGGCAGCCCTGCGATTCCCACAGGCGCCGCACCTCGCGGTTGCGGCCTTCCTTGACCACCACGCGGAACCAGTCGTGCGAATCGGTGCCGCCGATGCGTTCGATCTCGTCGAACTTGGCCGGCCCGTCTTCCAGCGCGACGCCGCGGGCGAGGCGGTCGACCAGGTTGTCGGGCACGTTGTCCTGGCCTTCCGGCGCGCGCACGCGCACCACGTACTCGCGTTCCACCTCATGCGACGGATGCATCATCGCGTTGGCGATCTCGCCGTCGGTGGTCAGCAGCAGCAGGCCGCTGGTGTTGATGTCCAGGCGGCCGATGGCGATCCAGCGCGCGCCCTTCAGCCGCGGCAGCGAGTCGAAGATGGTCGGGCGGCCTTCCGGATCCTCGCGGGTGGTGACCTCGCCTTCGGGCTTGTTGTAGACCAGCACGCGCGCCGGCTCGGTCAGCGCCGAGGCGACGAAGGCCTTGCCGTCCAGTTCGACCTTGTCGCCGCTGCGGATGCTCTGGCCGGTCTGCGCGACCTCGCCGTTGACCTTGACCAGGCCGTCGGCGATGCGCTGCTCCAGCGCGCGGCGCGAGCCGAGTCCGGCCTGGGCCAGGACCTTGTGCAGGCGCTCCTCGACCCTGGCCGGCGCGGCGGTGGTTTCCTCGCCGCGCTTGAGCGACAGCTTGCCGAGGGGTTTGCGGGGGGGTGTATCAGTCATGGATCTTGCTCCGGCCGTCGTTGTCGTCTTCGGCCTGGGTTTCGGGGGCGCCGGAGGCGTCGTCGGCCTCGGGCGGGATGGGGGTGTCTTCTTGGTCGCCGGTCGTGTCGCCGGTGCCGGGGTCGTCGCTTGCGTCGGCGTCGATACCGGTATCGCCGGTGGCGGCGTCCTGCGCATGCGCGCCGGCAGCGTCGGCATTGCCGCTCTCTTCGCTTTCGCCGGCATCGGCATCGGCGGCGGAATGTTGCGGATTCTCCGCACCGTCCGCGATGCCGGTGTCGCCGTCGCCCGATCCGTCGGGACCGGGCGCGTCGTCGTTGCCGGCGCCACCGCCGATGCCGGCCGGCGCAGGCGCGTGGTCCGGGTCCAGCTGCAGCTGCGGCTCCAGTTCGCCGATGTCCTTGAGTTCCGACAGCGGCGGCAGTTCGTCCAGGCGCTTGAGCCCGAAGTAGTCGAGGAAGCCCCGGGTGGTGCCGAACAGCGCCGGCTTGCCGGGGACGTCGCGGTGGCCGACCACGCGGATCCACTCGCGCTCCTCCAGCGCCTGGATGATGTTGCTGCTCACCGCCACGCCGCGCACCTGCTCGATCTCGCCGCGGGTGATCGGCTGGCGGTAGGCGATCAGCGCCAGGGTTTCCAGGGTGGCGCGGGTGTATCTGGTCTTGCGCTCGGTCCACAGCCGCGCGACCCACGCATGCACGTCGGCCTTGACCTGGTAGCGGAAGCCGGAGGCGACCTCGACCAGTTCCACGCCGCGTTCGGCGCAGGCCTCGCGCAGCTGCTCCAGCGCGGCCTCGACGCTGCCGGGCGGGGCCGGGGCGTCCTCGGGGAACAGCGCGTGCAGCTGGGCCAGCGCCAGCGGTTGGTTGGCCGCCAGCAACGCGGCCTCGACGATACGGTTGATCAGCGCCTGGTCCATGGATCCCGCAGGTTCTGGTGGATGGGTGGCGCGGGCATCAGCCCGCGGCCGGTTCGTTGGCGGCGTCGCCGTCGTCGAACTCGCTGTGGAACTGCAGCGGTTCGTTGGTGTTGCCGATCGCCAGCGAGCGCACGTAGATCGGCGCCAGCGGGGCGTCCTGGACCAGGTCCAGCAACTGCTCCTTGGCCAGCTCCAGCAGCGACAGGAAGGTGACCAGCACGCCGAGCTTGCCTTCCTCGGCGGTGAACAGCGTCTCGAAACGATGGAACTGCCCGTCGTCCAGCCGCTGCAGCACCTCGCCCATGCGCTGGCGCACGCTCAGCGCCTCGCGCTTGATGTGGTGGCCGCTGAACAGTTCGGCGCGCTTGAGCACGTCGTACAGCGCCAGCAGCATCTCGCGCAGGTCCACCGGCGGCGGCAGCCGGACCACGGCGCGATCCGGCACGAACGCCTGCACCGGGGTGGTGTCGCGGTCCTGGCGGGGCAGGGCGTCGATGTCCTCGGCGGCCTGCTTGAAGCGCTCGTACTCCTGCAGCCGGCGGACCAGCTCGGCGCGCGGGTCGGCCTCGTCGCCGTCCTCGCTGACCGGGCGCGGCAGCAGCATCCGCGACTTGATCTCGGCCAGGATCGCGGCCATCACCAGGTATTCGGCCGCCAGCTCGAAGCGCAGGTCCTGCATCGCACCGATGTAGTCGACGTACTGGCGGGTGATCTCGGCGACCGGGATGTCGAGGATGTCCAGGTTCTGCCGGCGGATCAGGTACAGCAGCAGGTCCAGCGGGCCCTCGAACGCGTCGAGGATGACCTCCAGCGCGTCCGGCGGGATGTACAGGTCCTGCGGGATCTGCAGCAGCGGCTGCCCGTGCACCACCGCCAGCGGCATTTCCTGCTGCTGCGGGGAGGTGGGCGCCTGCATTGTCGGAGTCGCGTGTTGCGCGGGTTCGGAACTCATCTGCTCGGAAGCCAGGCCCGTTACGGGGGCGCGCAGCGGTGCACGTGGAGGGGCGCATGCTGCGCCTGCGATGGCGGACGTCGCCGGAAAGCCGGGACGGGCGCCGTTACAAGCACATCAATACAGGGCACGGCACCGCGGGGAAGGCGGTGGCCGACAGCCGGGAGGTCGTCTGCGTGTGGCGGGAGGGGGCAGCGGTCGGTCGCCGGGAGCGGCAGGCCTGCCGGATCGGCGGTCCTGGGTGTTCCCTTGCCGGCGGGTCGCTGCTTCCGGCCAACGTGAAGGCAAGGGTAAGCGCTGGCGCCGGGTGCTGTCCAGCAGGTGGCCTATGCCGATTCCCGCTGCGGCCCGGCCAGGTCCGCGGGGCGCGGGCGGATAGCCGGGGTCGCGGGTGCCGACAGCAATGGTGCGATCCCGCCGCGCAGGCAGGGCTTGGAGGCTAGTGGTGCGTCGCAACATCCGATATGCTCCTTATCTGATTGATTCAGTTGGCTGTTCTATCGGCACGCTCGGGGTTTCCTTGTCCCCTGAAAACGGTTACAGTGCCGCCACCGGTCGCCTGATACGACGGGAGGGAGCGGGATGGGGCGCCAGGCGGTCACGATCCGCGATGTCGCACGCGAGGCCAATGTTTCAGTGGCCACCGTGTCCCGTGCCCTGAACGGCCACAGCAACGTCGCCGAGCCGGTACGCCAGCAGGTGCTCGAAGTGGCCCGGCGGATGCGCTACAGCCCGCATGCGGCGGCGCGCAGCCTCAGCAGCCGCAGCACCCAGACCATCGGCGTGGTCCTGCCGGACCTGCATGGCGAGTTCTTCTCCGAACTGATCCGCGGCATCGATGCGCTGGCCCGCGCGTCGGGCCGGCACCTGCTGCTGTCCGGCTACCACGGCGATCCGGAGGAACAGGCCGCCGCGCTGCGCGCGATGCGCGGACGCGTCGACGGGCTGCTGGTGATGTCGCCGTATGCCGAACGGCCGGGCTTCCTGGCCGAGAACCTGCCCCATCCGCTGCCGGCGGTGCTGATCAGCACCCAGCAGGACGAACCGGCCTGGCCGGTGTTCGAGATCGACAACCACGCCGGCGCAGTGGCCATGACCCGGCACCTGCTGTCGCTGGGCCATCGGCACATCGCCTTCATCGGCGGGCCGGAGCACAACCACGACGCGCGCGAGCGCCTGCGCGGCTTCCGCGATGCCATCGCGGGGCAGGTCGGCGCGCGCCGCAGCGAATACCCCGGTGATTTCGACGAGGCCTCCGGCCACAGTGCCGGCCGCGCCATCCTCGCGGCGGAGGACCGGCCGGACGCGGTGTTCGCCGCCAACGACATGATGGCGCTCGGTTGCCTGTACGCGTTCGCGCAGGCCGGGCTGGAAGTGCCGCGCGACATCGCGCTGGCGGGGTTCGACGACATCCCGCTGGCGCGCTTCGTTCACCCGTCATTGACGACGATGCGGGTGAGTATCGCCGAACTCGGCGGTCGCGCATTGACGCGGCTGCTGGCGCAGATCGATGGCGGCGAAGTGGCGGCGGCCGAACGCCATGTACTCACTCCGGAACTGGTCGTGCGGCAGTCCAGCGGAGCGCCGCCGGCGACGGCGGCCGCGTCGCCGGAACGGAAGAAGAAAGCCACGTAGCAGGTTGCACCCATCACCAACCGCATCCTCCTGGGAGGGAAGATCGATGAACGGCAAACGCGTCGGCAGACCCGCAACAAGGCTACTCACCGCGGCCCTGGCCAGCTGCCTGGCGCTGGGCGCGGTCCCGGCGATGGCGCAAAGCACGGGCGCCGCCATCCGCGGCCAGGTCATGGTCGACTCCACCCCGGCCGGCGACGCGCAGCTGGTCGTGGTCAATCCCGCCACCGGCCTGCGCCGCACCGTGCAGGCCAACGCGGACGGCAGGTACTACGTCGGCGGCCTGCCGCCCGGGACGTACCGGATCGAGGTCCAGGCGGACGGGCGGACCGCCACGCGCGAACTGACCGTGCAGGTGGGCCAGACCGCCACCCTCAACCTGGGCGTGGGCGGCATGGCCGAGACCGCCGCCCCCGGCGAGGCGACCACGCTGGATGCGGTGCAGGTGGTGGGCACCGCGGTGGAAACCCGGACCTCCGAGGTGGCCACCTACATCACCAACAAGCAGATCGAGCTGCTGCCGCAGGGCACGCGCAACTTCCTCGCGTTCGCCGACACCGTGCCGGGCATGGCGTTCGAGCAGAACCCCGCCGATGGTTCCACCCGGCTGCGCGGCGGCGTGCAGAGCGCCAACAACATCAACGTCTACATCGATGGCGTCGGCCAGAAGAACTACGTGATCAAGGGCGGCATCACCGGGCAGGATTCCAGCCGCGGCAATCCGTTCCCGCAGCTGGCGATCGGCGAGTACAAGGTCATCACCTCGAACTACAAGGCCGAGTACGACCAGATCAGCAGCGCCGCGGTCACCGCGGTGACCCGTTCGGGCACCAACGATTTCTCCGGCAGCTTCTTCTGGGACTACAGCAACCAGGACTGGCGCGAGCGCCGGGTGAGCGAGATGCCGCCGGCCACGCGGACCCGTTCCTCGGACGAGCAGTACGGCGCTTCGTTCGGCGGCCCGCTCATCCGGGACGTCGCCCACTTCTTCGTCGCCTACGAGGCCAAGGAATACAACGCACCCCAGGACATCACGCCCGGCGAAGGCGTCATCATCTCCAACCTGCCGCCGGAACTGCAGCCGCTGTTCGGCAACGCCAGCGTGCCGTTCAAGGAAGACCTGTACTTCGGCAAGCTGGACTGGTCGATCGGCGAGGCCAACCTCATCGAACTCACCTTCAAGCGGCGCGAGGAGGTCGGCATCAGCAACGTGGGCGGGCAGAGCGCCTCCACCTTCGGCACCGACACCCACGTGTCGGAAGACCGCTACGACCTGCGCTGGCAGTACAGCGTCGAGGACTGGCTCAACGACGCGCACCTGACCTACGAGGATGCGTACTGGACCAAGGAACCGGTCAACTACGGCAACGGCTTCGTGCTTACCGACGGCACCCGCAACGACGGCGCGCAGATCATCCGCTTCGGGGCCGGCGACGGCGGTCTGCAGGACAAGGGCCAGGACGGCTGGTCGCTGCAGGACGACCTGACCTTCCTCGGCCTGGAAGGCCACACCATGAAGATGGGCGTGAAGTACAAGCAGGTCGAGCTCAACACCATCGAGCAGCAGCCGTACAACCCGCAGTTCTTCTACGACTACCACGAGGGCGGGGAGATCCCGTACTTCGTCCGCTTCGGCAGTCCGGCCGCGGGCACCACCGGCGGCGAGGTCTCCTCCAGCAACAAGCAGTTCGGCCTCTATTTCCAGGACGACTGGGAGGTCACCGACCAGCTCACCATCAACCTGGGCCTGCGCTGGGACTACGAAACGACCCCGGCCTTCGAGGACTTCGTGACCGACCAGGCGGTCATCGACGCGATGGACCTGCAGGACCCGCAGGCCGGCGCGGCGGTCGGGCAGACCTATGCGCAGACCCTGGCGATGGGCGGGATCGACATCGACCGGTTCATCAGCAACGGCAACAGCCGCGATCCGTTCAAGAGCGCCTGGCAACCGCGCGTGGGCTTCTCCTACGACCTGGCCAACGACGAGCGGCACGTGGTCTTCGGCGGCGCCGGGCGTGCCTACGACCGCAACCTGTTCGACTACCTGCAGCTGGAACAGACCAAGGCGACGTTCCCGACCCGCGAGCTGCGCATCGATACGCCGGTGCACCCGTGCACGCCCGGCGACGCCAACTGCGTCGCCTGGGATCCGGCCCTGCTCGACCGCGACACCCTGTTGGCGCTGGTCAGTTCGACCCAGCAGGGCCGCGAGGTGTGGATGTTCGACAACGACCTCAAGATGCCTTACGCGGACCAGTTCAGCCTGGGCATGCGCAACGCCGTCGACCTCGCGGGGCAGACCTGGAACACGTCCGCCACCGTCCAGTACATCCGTTACAACGACGGCCTGCTGCTGGTCCGCGGCAATCGCCGCGGCGACGGCAGCTACTTCGACGACATCGGCAGCCCGTGGACGGGCGGCGGCGTGCCGGGCATGGGCACCCTCATCCTGGGCATCAACGGCAAGGAGTCCAGGTCGACCCAGCTGCTGCTGAGCGCGGACAAGCCCTACACCTCGTCCAGTCCCTGGAACTTCAACCTCGCCTACACCTACACCAGCGCCGAGCAGAACATCCACGAGAAGGATCCCGAGTACGGCTGGTACTACCCGCTGGGGCAGTGGTACGGCGGCGCCTGGACGCCCCGCCACAGGCTGGTGCTGAGCGGCTTCACCGACCTGCCGTGGGACTTCACCGTCTCCGGCAAGCTGACCCTGGAGTCGCAGGTCCGCCGCTGGAACGACGTGTGGCCGCCGGCCTCCGGCCAGGCCATCGACATCATGAGTTTCGAGGGGGACGGCAGCATCGGCTTCAAGCAGTTCGACATGTCGCTGCAGCGGGTGTGGGATACCGGAACCAATGTCAGCTTCCGGCTGCGCGCCGACCTGCTCAACGTGTTCAACTGGGAGAACTGGAGTGGCTACGGCAAGGACTGGGTGACCGGCAACATCAACAACTGGGACCAGTATCCGACCCGTACCTTTAAACTCTCGATCGGCATCGACTGGTAATGGCGAGAACGCGACGGCCGCCCCGGACACCTCTCCCGCCGGGGTCGGTCGTCGCGCTTCCGCCAACCCCGGCGCCGCGGCGCGCGGACCGGCGGTTGGCGTGTCCGGCACCATGGGAAGAGGAGCGACGGGGGGACCGGGCGTGAAGTGGCGGCAACTGCGAATCGGGGCGATGGGAATCATTGCGGCGGCGCTGCTGGCCGGCTGCGGCCGCGAACCACCGCCACCGCCCGCACAGCAGCCCGCGCCGCCCAGGCCCGACGTGATCCTGATCGAGCCGGTGCTGCCGGAGCGCCCGCCGCGGCCGGAACTGCCGCCGCTGTTCCGCGACATCGAGAAGCGGACCTTCCAGTTCTTCTGGGACACCACCAACGAGCAGAACGGGTTGACCCCGGACCGCTACCCGTCGCGGCCGTTCGCCAGCATCGCCTCGGTCGGCTATGCGCTGACCGCCTATCCGATCGGCATCGAGAACGGCTGGGTCAGCCGCACCCAGGCGGTGGACCGCACCCTGACCACGCTGCGCTTCTTCCGCGACATCCCGCAGGGACCGCAGCGCACCGGCAAGGGCGGCCACAAGGGCTTCTATTACCACTTCCTGGACATGCAGGAAGGCGAGCGCTACGACAGCTGGGTGGAGCTGTCCAGCGTGGACACCGCCTTGCTGATGATGGGCGTGCTGTTCGCCCAGGCCTACTACGACGGCGACGATCCGCGCGAGAAGGAGATCCGCAGGATCGCCGACCAGCTGTACCGCAAGGTCGACTGGACCTGGCTGCAGCAGCGCGAGCCGTTGATCTCGATGGGCTGGTTTCCGGAAAGCGGGTTCATCGTCCACGACTGGATGGGCTACAACGAGGCGATGCTGCTGTACATCCTGGCGCTGGGTTCGCCGACCCACCCGGTCAGCCCGGATGCGTGGACGGTGTGGACGCGCACCTACGACAACGACTGGGGCGTGTACTACGGCCAGGAGTACCTTTCGTTCGGCCCGCTGTTCGGCCACCAGTACAGCCACGTCTGGATCGACTTCCGCGACATCCAGGACCAGTACATGCGCGCGCGCGGGATCGACTATTTCCTCAACAGCCGCCGCGCCGCGCTGGCCCACCGCGAGTACGCCATCGCCAATCCGATGAAGTGGAAGGACTACGGCGAGAACGTCTGGGGCCTGACCGCCTGCGATGGACCGCAGAACACCCGCCAGATCTACCGCGGCGAGGAGCGCGAGTTCCGCCACTATTCGTCCCGTGGCGCGGGCCTGCGCGAGAACTTCGACGACGGCACCATCGCCCCGACCGCGGCGATCTCCTCGATCGTCTTCGCGCCGGAGGTGGTGATCCCGGCGACCGAGGAGATCTACCGCCGCTACGGTGACTACGTCTATTCCAGCTATGGCTTCCTGGATTCGTTCAATCCCAGCTTCGACTTCGACATCCCGCTCAAGACCGGGCGCCTGGTGCCGGGCAGGGGCTGGGTGTCCAGCGACTACATCGGCATCGACCAGGGACCGATCCTGGCCATGGTCGCCAACTACCGCAACGAATTCGTCTGGACGGTGATGAAGAAGAGCCCGTACATCCGCGCCGGCCTGGAGCGGGCCGGCTTCCGCGGCGGCTGGCTCACGCCGGAGGACGAGACGCCCGAGCCGACGCAGTCCGACCCGGCGGCGGCGGCGGCGCGCGCGCTGGGCATGGCCGAGTCGCGCGCCGCCGCCGCGGCAGCCGAGGCGCAGAAGCAGCAGGAACAGCCGTCCCGCAATCGCGCGCAACCGCCGACGTGAGCGGTACCGGTCACTGGCGGCGGGGGGCGTGCTGCGCCGTCGCCTGCGTGCTCCTGCTGCTGGCCGGCTGCCGGCGCGACGCGCCCGAGCCGGTGCGGTTCTGGGCGGTTGGCCGCGAGGCCGAGGTGGTGACCGAGCTGGTCGAACAGTTCGAGCGCGAGAATCCGCGGATCCGGGTCGAGGTGCAGCAGATTCCCGGTACTGCCGCGCACGAGAAGCTGCTCACCGCCTATGCCGCCGACACGCTGCCCGACGTGTGCCAGCTGGGCAACACCTGGCTGCCGGAGTTCGCCGCCCTGGGCGTGCTGGAGCCGCTGCAGCCGTTCGTCGACGCCTCGGACGTGATCGATCCGGACGATTTCTTCCCGGGCGTCTGGGAGACCAACGTGGTCGACGGGGAACTGCTCGGCATTCCCTGGTATGTCGACACGCGACTGCTGTTCTATCGCAAGGACATCCTGCGCGAGGCCGGGATCGAGCGGCCGCCGCAGACCTGGGCCGAGTGGGAACAGGCGATGGCGGCGATAAAGCGCCGCGTCGGGCCGGACCGCTACGCGATCCTGATGCCGATCAACGAGTACGAGCAGTTGCTGTCGTTCGCCCTGCAGCAGGACGATCCGCTGCTGCGCGACCACGACACCCGCGGCAACTTCGAAAGCCCTGGCTTCCGCCGCGCGCTGTCCTTCTACGCCAACATGTTCGGGCGGGGCTGGGCGCCGAAGCGTTCGGAGACGGAGATATCCAACGTCTGGGACGAATTCTTCAACGGCCTGTATGCCTTCTACCTGTCCGGTCCCTGGAACATCCGCGAGTTCCGCCAGCGCGAACCGGCGGCGCTGGCCGGGCAGTGGGGCACCATGCCCCTGCCCGGGCCGGACGGGCCCGGTGCCGGCATCGCCGGTGGCGCCAGCCTGGTCCTGTTCCGCGGCTCGCCGCGCCAGGCCCAGGCCTGGAAGCTGGTCGAGTTCCTCTCGCGACCGGACGTGCAGGTGCGGTTCCACGCGATGATCGGCAACCTGCCGCCGCGGCGCAGCAGCTGGGCGCACCCGCAGCTGGCCGGGGACACGCTGTCGGTGGCGTTCCGCGAGCAGATGGAACGGCTGGAGCCGGTGCCCCGGGTGCTGGAATGGGAGCGGATCGCGCAGGAAATGCGCATCGCCAGCGAGCGCGTGGTGCGTGGTGGCCAGCCGCAGGACCAGGCGTTGCGCGAGCTGGACCGGCGGGTCGATGACATCCTCGCCAAGCGGCGCTGGATGTACGAACGCGACCATCCGGGCGCCGACGGCGAAGCGACCGAGGCCACGCCATGAGCCGGTCGCTCGCCGGCTGGACCTTCGCCGCGCCGGCGCTGCTGGTGATCGGCGTGTTCTTCGGCCTGCCGGTGCTGGCGGCGCTGGCGCTGAGCCTGACCGACTTCGACCTGTACGCGCTGGCCGACATCGGCAACCTGCGCTTCGTCGCGCTGGACAACTACCTGGACTTGCTGCGCACGCCGATGTTCTGGAAGGCGCTGTGGAACACGACCTACTTCGTGGTGGCCGGGGTGCCGCTGTCGATCGCCGTGTCGCTGGGCGCGGCGCTGCTGCTCAACGCGCCGGCGGCGCGGTTCAGGGCGCTGTTCCGCACCGCGCTGTTCGCGCCGGTGGTGACCACGCTGGTGGCGGTGGCGGTGATCTGGCGCTACCTGTTCCACACCAGCTACGGCCTGGTGAACTGGGCGCTGGGCCATGTCGGCATCGCGCCCGTGGACTGGCTGGGCGATCCGCGCTGGGCGATGCCGACCATCATCCTGTTCGCGGTGTGGAAGAACTTCGGCTACAACATGGTGATCTTCCTGGCCGGCCTGCAGGCGATCCCGCAGGACCTGTACGAAGCCGCGCGCATCGACGGCGCCTCGCGCTGGAAGCAGCTGCTGCACATCACACTGCCGCAGCTGGGGCCGGTGCTGCTGGTGGTCGGGGTGATCACCGTGTCCGGCTACTTCCAGCTGTTCGCCGAGCCCTACGTGATGACCCGCGGCGATCCGCTGCAGAGCACGGTGTCGGTGCTGTACTTCATGTTCGAGGAGGGTTTCAAGTGGTGGAACCTGGGCCGCGCCTCGGCGGTGGCGTTCCTGCTGTTCCTGATCATCCTCGGAGTGACCACGCTGATGCTGCGCTTCGGCAGGCGCAAGGAGCTGGTATGAGCCGGCATGCGCAGGTGCGGCCGTGAGCCGCGAGGTCGGGCAGTCGCGCTGGCACGCGTTGCTGGTCAACGGCGCGCTGCTGCTGCTGGCCGCGGTCAGCCTGGCGCCGCTGCTGTGGATGGTGTCGGTGTCGTTCATGCCGGCCGGCGAGGCCAGCCGCTTCCCGCCGCCGTTGCTGCCCTCGGCGCCGACCCTGGCCAACTACCACGAGATGTTCGCGCGCACCGGCATGGGCCGCAATTTCGCCAACAGCCTGCTGGTGTCGGTGGCCATCACCCTGGGCTCGTTGCTGTTCAATACCCTGGCCGGCTATGCCTTCGCCAAGCTGCGCTTCGCCGGCCGCGAACGCGTGTTCCAGGGCCTGCTGGCCGCGCTGGTGATCCCGGCGCAAGTGGCGATGCTGCCGCTGTTCCTGATGATGAAACAGCTGGGTCTGGTCAACAGCTACGGTGGAGTGATCGTGCCGGCGCTGGCCGGCGTGTTCGGCATTTTCCTGGTGCGCCAGTACGCGCGCTCGATCCCCGACGAGCTGCTGGAGGCGGCGCGGATCGACGGGGCGGGGGAGTGGCGGATCTTCTTCCGGATCGTGCTGCCGATGCTCAAGCCGGTGCTGGTGACGCTGGCGATCTTCACCTTCATGGCCGCCTGGAACGATTTCATGTGGCCGCTGATCGTGCTCACCGACCAGGAACACTACACGCTGCCGGTGGCGCTGGCCTCGCTCTCGCGCGAGCACATCATGGATGTGGAGATGATGATGGCCGGCGCGGTGGTGACGGTGCTGCCGGTGCTGCTGCTGTTCCTGCTGCTGCAGCGCTACTACATCCAGGGGCTGCTGCTGGGCAGCGTCAAGGGTTGAGGTGGTGTGGATGAGGAAGCTCCTGTGTTTGCCCGATCGCTCGCATTGCCGCGACCTGACGGGCCCCGCCGCGACCTGCAGGCCTTCGGGGCGAATGTCCCCCGGCACCGGTGAAACCGGTGCCTCCTCCTTTATTTCGCCCCGAAGGCCTGCAGGCCACGGCGGGGCTGCCGGATCGCGGGAGTACGCTGGAAAGCGGAGCAGGACATCCCTGGTGTTTTGCTTCTGGAACCACCGCCTACGCCGGAACGCCGGGTGCGAAGGCCCTTGGGTGCGAAATAAAGGAGGAGGCGTCGGCCATCGGCCGACGCCGGGGGACATTCGCACCCAAGGGCCTTCGCACCCGGCGCCCCCGCTCCCGTCCAGACGCAGCGCTTTTCCCTCGGTCGCCAGAAGAACACTCCCTCTGGCGCTGGCCTGCCTTGCGCCCGCGGCGGCGATGGCCCAGCCACGAATAATCGACGACTTCGAGGACATCGCGCCCTGGCGCGTGGTCACCTCCAACCAGGTCAGCGGCAGCCTGCGCCAGGTCGCGGGCGTCGAGGGCAGGGCGCTGTGCCTGGACTACGACTTCAACGGCGTCTCCGGCTACGCCGGCATCCAGCGCGACCTGCCGCTGGAGTTTCCGCAGAATTACCGCTTCGCCTTCCAGTTGCGCGGCGACTCTCCGGCCAACGACCTGCAGTTCAAGCTGGTCGATGCCAGCGGCGACAACGTGTGGTGGGTCAACCGTCCGAAATACGGTTTCCCGGCCGACTGGACCGAAGTGCGTTACCGCCAGCGGCATATCTCCAAAGCCTGGGGTCCGGATCCGGACAAGGTCCTGCGGCGCAGCGCGAAGATCGAATTCACCATCTACAACAACGCCGGCGGGGCCGGCTCGGTGTGCTTTGACGAACTGGCCTTCGAACCGCTGCCACCCGATCCGGTCGCGCCCCCGCACGCCGTGTCCGCGGAAGCGAGCGCTTCGCCGGAGACCGCCGCGCTGGCGATCGACGGCGACCTGCGCACCGCCTGGCAGGCCGGCGGCGTGCAGCGGTTGGTGCTGGGTTTGGGCCAGGTGCGCGAGTTCGGCGGACTGCGCCTGCACTGGGCCGGCGCGGACCGGCGGCCGGCGCGCTACGCCATCGAAGCGGAGGAACCGCGCACGGGGCAGTGGCGGCAGGTACGTCGGGTGGATCAAGGGCGCGGCGACACCGACTGGATCGCGCTGCCCGAGGCGGAGGCGCGACGCATCGCGCTCGTGCTGGAGGGGGGGCGCTACGCGCTGGCCGAGGCACAGGTGCAGCCGCTGTCCTTCTCCGCCCATCCCAACGACTTCATCAAGGCGGTGGCCGCCGACCTGCCGCGTGGCTGGCTGCCGCGCGGGTTCAGCGGCGAGCAGCCGTACTGGACCCTCGTCGGCATCGATGGTGGCCTGGAACAGGGACTGATCGGCGAGGACGGCGCGGTCGAAGTCGCGCGCGGTGGTTTCAGCATCGAACCGTTCGTGGTGGACGACGGCCGGCTGCTCGGCTGGGCCGATGTGCGCACCGGGCAGGGCCTGCGCGGCGGTGGCATTCCCATGCCGAACGTGACCTGGGGTCTGCCGGACGCAAAGGACGGCAAGGATGGCCTGCCGTTGCTGGACGTGCTCGCCTTCGCCCAGGGCACGCCGCAGGATTCGCAGCTGGTGATGCGCTACCAGCTGTCCAATCCGCATCCCGAAGCGCGCGACTTCACCCTGGCGCTGGCGGTGCGTCCGCTGCAGGTCAATCCGCCCAGCCAGTTCCTCAACACCGTCGGTGGGGTCAGCCCGATCGGGCATCTGGCTTTCGAGGGCGGCACGGTGCAGGTGGACGGAAAGCCGCGCGTGTTCGCCGCTCCTGCGCCGGATGCGGCATTCGCCACCCCGTTCGATGCGGGGCTGGAGGTGATGCGGCTGGCCTCGGGCGATGTTCCGGCGACGGAGGCGGCCGAGGACCAGACCGGACTGGCCTCGGGCATGCTGCTCTATCGCTGGCGCCTGGCGCCCGGCGAGACGCGCCAGGTGGCGCTGGTCGCGCCGCTGGGCGGGCCGGCGCGGATGCCGGAAGGATTCGACCCGCAAGGGGCGGCCGACGCCGCCGAACGGGCATGGCGCGAAAAGCTCGGCCAGGTCCGCCTGCAGCTGCCGCCGCAGGCGCAGGCCTTCGCCGACACCGTGCACACGGCGTTGGCCCACCTGCTCATCTCGCGGGTCGGCCCGCGCCTGCAACCCGGCACCCGTTCCTATTCGCGCAGCTGGATCCGCGACGGCGCGATGATCTCCGAAGGCCTGCTGCGGATGGGGCGGCCGGAGGTGGTGCGCGAGTACCTGGAGTGGTATGCGCCCCACCAGTTCGAGGACGGCAAGGTGCCGTGCTGCGTGGACGCCCGCGGCAGCGACCCGGTGCCGGAGAACGACAGCCATGGCGAGCTGATCTTCAACATCGCCGAATACTGGCGCTACACCGGTGACCGCGAATTCCTGGCGAGGATGTGGCCGCACGTGAGCGGTGCCTTCGACTACATGGAACAGCTGCGCGCCAGCGAGCGCACCGAAGCCAACCGCCGGCTCGACCCGGCCTTCTACGGGATGATGCCGGTCTCGATCAGCCACGAAGGCTATTCGGCAAAACCGATGCACTCGTACTGGGACGACTTCTGGGCGCTGCGCGGCTACAAGGACGCGGTGGAGATCGCCAGCGCGCTGGGCAAGGACGCGGACGCGGCGCGCATGTCCAGGGCGCGAGACGAGTTCCGCGCCGACCTGGATGCTTCGCTGCGCGCGGCCACCCGGCGCCATGGCATCGATTACCTGCCCGGCGCGGCCGAACTGGGCGATTTCGATCCGACCTCGACCACCATCGCGCTGGCCCCGGGCGGCGAGCAGGACTGGTTGCCGCGGGACCTGCTGGAGAACACCTTCGAGCGCTACTGGCGCGAATTCGTGCAACGCCGCGACGGGCAGCGCGAATGGAAGGACTACACACCGTACGAGTGGCGCAATGTCGCCGCGTTCGTACGCCTGGGCTGGCGTGAGCGCGCCTGGGAGGCGGTCGAGTACTTCTTCCGGGATCGTGCGCCGCGGAACTGGAACCAGTGGGCGGAAGTGGTCTCGCGCACGCCGCGCACGCCGTTCTTCGTCGGCGACCTGCCGCACGCATGGGTGGCGTCGGATTTCCTGCGTTCGGCGCTGGACATGTTCGCCTATGCACGCGAACGCGACGACAGCCTGGTGCTGGCCGCGGGCGTGTCGGTGGACTGGCTGGACGGCGAGGGCATCGCCATCGATGGCCTGCACACGCCGCACGGCCGGCTGGGTTACGCGCTGCGCCGGGTGGATGGCGAGCTGCGCCTCGACGTGGACGCCGATTCGGGCCTGCCGCCGGGCGGGCTGCTGTTGCCGTGGCCGTACGCCGGCCAGCCGGGTGCGACGACCATCGATGGCGTGCCGGCGCAGTGGCAGGACGGAGAGTTGCGGATCACCAGGCCTGGAGCGGCTGTCCGCATCGCGATGCCCTGAAACGGCGGGTGGCTCATCGTCACTGGAGGGCCACCGCCGCCGGCAGGTCCGGCACAATGGCCACGGCGACCGGAGAACCGCGATGCCGCGCACCACCGTCGTTCCGCTGTGGACCGTTCCGCTGGCGATCGCGCTGCTCATGCTGGTCGCCGGCCATCTGGCCTGGTGGCTGTCGGTGCACGCCGGCCATGTCCCCGCCTGCAATCCCTACTGGGACGGCTGCACTTCCGTCAGCCGCGCCGCGCGGTACGGATCGGGCAACCACGTGTTCCGCCTGCTGATGCTGCCGTGCGCGCTGCTGCTGGCGATCCACTGGTGGCTGGCGCGGCAGTGGCTGCGCGAACCGGCGCGCCCGCGCGACGTCGCCGGCGCCTGGCTGCTCGGCTTCGGCCTGGTCGCCGCGCACGCGCTGGCCATCTACGTGGCGTTCCTGGGCACCGAGGGCAGGGCCTACGAGTTCATGCGCCGCTACGGCATCACGCTCTATTTCGGCTGCGGCTACCTGGCCCTGATCTGGTTCGTGCGCCTGGCGCAGCGGCGCGGCCGCCTGCCGCCATCGCTGAGCGCGGTCATGACGGCGCTGTGCGCGGCGATGCTTGCGCTCGGCGTGGCCAAGCTGGCGGCCGATGCGCTGGTCTCCGATCCGCCGATGCTGGACCGGATCGCCGATGCCCTTGAATGGCAGTTGGCCCTGCTGATGGCCTGTGGCTACCTGGCGCAGGCCTGGCTGTGGCGGAAAGAGCGGCTGACCCTGTCGTTCGCCGCGCCGCAGTAGAGCGGGGCTTGTCCGTCGCTCTTTCCCCGCCGGCCCGGTGTGTTCCGAAGCAGGAGCAGCGTGGCAAGCCCCGCGCTACGACGGATCGCGGGGTTTGCGCGTGCGGGGGTAATCCGATTCAGCGCGCGCGGACGCCGGCGACGATCGCCGCGGCCTTGGCCGCGCTGGCTTCGACCTTGTCCCATTCGCCGGCCCTGAGCCAGTTTTTCGGCACCATCCACGAACCGCCGATGCACACCACGTTCGGCTGCGACAGGAACTCGGCGGCGGTTTCCTCGCTGATGCCGCCGGTCGGGCAGATCTTCAGCTCGGCCAGCGGACCGGCCAGGCCCTTGAGCATCGCCAGGCCGCCGACGGCGGTGGCCGGGAACAGTTTGCACACGCGGAAGCCGCGCGCCATCAGCGACAGGAACTCGGTCGGCGTGGCGCCGCCGGGCACCACCGGGATCGGCGCCCTGGCCAGCGCATCGGCCAGTTCGGGTGGCGTGCCCGGGGTCACCAGGAAGTCGGCGCCCAGCTCGATGCATTTCTGCATCTGTTCGACCGTGAGCACCGTGCCCATGCCCACCGCGATGCCCGGCAGTTCCTTCTTCAGCGCGACCAGCGCGTCGAGCGCGGCCGGCGTGCGCAGGGTCAGCTCGATCGCGGTCAGGCCGCCCTTGAGCAGCGCGGCGGACAGTTTGCGCGCCTCGTCGACGCTGTCGGCGGTGACCACCGGCAGGATGCCGGACTTGCGCAGCAGCTGTTCGGCCTGGGCCTGGGTTTCGATGATGCTCATGGGGAAGGCGGATTCCGTAATGCGGGGGACATCGCAATTCTAGCGCCTGCCCCCATGGCGAACGCGTCGGTTGCCGCTGCATCCATCGGCACGGCGATCGATGCCGCCGCATCCAGGCGATGCGGCAGCGCGCGCGGCTCAGGCGTCCTTCGCCTCGTGCGGCGCCAGCGCCGCTTCGGCGTCGCCGCCCAGTTCGTACTCGGCGTCGTAGTCCCAGGCACCGCCATCATGCGCCGGCGGCCCGCAGGAGATCGACAGCGCGCCCTGGTCGGCCGGGCCGACCAGCGCCCGGTTGTTGGCGAACAGGTTGCGGCCCAGGTCGTGCGCGCCGGGGCTGGTGTTGGCGGCGACCGCGCGCGCGTTGAATTCGGCCGCATCGACCAGTACCTCAAGCGTGCCGGACTCGCTGTCCAGGCGCACCAGGTCGCCGTCGCGGACCTTGCCGATCGCACCGCCGCGCGCCGCTTCCGGGGTCACGTGGATCGCCGCCGGGATCTTGCCCGAGGCACCGGACAGGCGCCCGTCGGTCACCAGCGCGACCTTGCGGCCCTGGTTCTGCAGCATGCCCAGCAGCGGCGCCAGCGAATGCAGTTCCGGCATGCCGTTGGCGCGCGGCCCCTGGTAGGTCACCACCGCGACGAAATCGTGCGGCAGCACGCCGGCGGCATGCAGCTTGTTGAGCTTCTGCGGCGCGTCGACCACCACCGCCTGCGCCTCGATGTAGCGGTACTCGGGCTTGACCGCCGACAGCTTGATCAGGCCGCGGCCGATGTTGCCGCGCAGCAGGCGCAGGCCGCCCTGGGCCTCGAACGGCGCGGCCACGGTGCGCACCACCGATTCGTCGGCCGAGACCGCCGCCGCCGGCACCGAGGACAGCGCGCCGTCGTCCAGGCGCGGTTCGCGCGCGAAGGCGCGCATGCCTTCGGGCACGACGGTGGCCAGGTCGTGCATCATCCCGGCGTCGAGCAGTTCGCGGAACACGAACGGCACGCCGCCGGCGGCCTGGAAGCGGTTCACGTCGGCCTCGCCGTTGGGGTACACGCGCGCCAGCAGCGGCACCGCCTGCGAGATCTGATCCATGTCGTCCCAGGTCAGCACCACGCCGGCGGCACGCGCCACCGCTATCCAGTGGATCGTGTGGTTGGTCGAGCCGCCGGTGGCCATCAGCGCGACCACCGCGTTGACGATCGCGCGCTCGTCGATCAGCCGGCCCAGCGGCCGGTAATCGTCGCCCAGCGCGGTCATCGCCAGCACGCGGCGCACCGCTTCCTCGTCCAGCGCGGTGCGCAGCGGCGTACCGGGGTTGATGAACGAACTGCCCGGCAGCTGCACGCCCATCGCCTCCAGCAGCACCTGGTTGGAATTGGCGGTGCCGTAGAAGGTGCAGGTGCCCGGCGCGTGGTAGGACTGCGCCTCGACCTCGAGCAGCTCCTCGCGGGTGGCCTCGCCGGCGGCGTAGCGCTCGCGGACTTCGGCCTTCTTCTTGTTGGGGATCCCGGCCGGCATCGGACCTGCCGGCACGAACAGCGCCGGCAGGTGGCCGAAGGCCAGCGCGCCGATCAGCAGGCCGGGCACGATCTTGTCGCAGATGCCCAGGTACAGCGCCGCGTCGAAGGCGTCGTGGCTCAGGCCGATCGCCGCGGCCTGGGCGATCACGTCGCGCGAGAACAGCGACAGCTCCATGCCGCCGCGGCCCTGGGTGACGCCGTCGCACATCGCCGGCACGCCGCCGGCGACCTGCGCGGTGGCGCCGAGGCTGCGGGCGAGGGCGCGGATCCGTTCGGGATAGTGCTCGTACGGCTGGTGCGCCGAGAGCATGTCGTTGTAGGCGGTGATGATGCCCAGGTTCGGCGTGGCGTCGGCGCGCAGGCGCGCCTTGTCGGTGTCGCCGCAGGCGGCGAACACGTGCGCCAGGTTGGCGCAGCTGAGCGGCTTGCGGTTGGGGCCGTTGCGCACGGCCTCGTCGATGCCCGCCAGGTAGGCGGCGCGCGATGCGGCGCTGCGCTTGCGGATGCGGTCGGTGACGGCTTCGATCTTCGGATGCAGGCTCATTGGCGTGGGGCTATGAGAAATGATGGGGGAGATGCCCTGTGGAACCAGTCAACGCCGGGCTTTTCGTTGAATCCCCGCACATGGATGTGCGGGCTCTTGCGAGGGACTCGCATCAAATGCTCGCGTCTACGCGCACCAGTGCACCCGCAACGGCTCGATGCCGATGTCCAGCGCGGCGCGGACCGGCAGTTCGCGCACGTCGTGCCCGTCCATCGCGCGCGCGAACACCTCGCGCTTGGCCTCGCCGCGCAGCAGCAGCAGGCGGTGGCGGGTACGCGCCAGGCCGGCCGGGGTCAGGGTGATGCGCAACGGCCAGTCGCCAGCGACCGGGCAGCCGGTGGCGTCCAGCGCCGCATAGGGCTGCTCGCTGGCCAGCACCCGGTCCAGGTCGGCCGAGCCGGGGAACAGCGAGGCGGTATGGCCGTCGTTGCCCATGCCCAGCACCGCCACGCAGGCTTCCTGCGCGTGCTCGGCTTCGAGGTTGGCGGCGTGGACCGATTCGGCCAGGGTCAGGCCCTCGCGCACCAGCGGCTCGAAATGGCCGACTTCGGCACGCTCGAGCAGGCTCTCGCGGACCAGCCGCGCATTGCTGGCGCTGTCCTGCGGCGACAGCCAGCGTTCGTCGACCAGGCCGACGGTGACCCTGGACCAGTCCAGCGGCGCCAGCGCCGCCTGCGCATAGGCCGGCGCCGGGGTGGTGCCGCCGGACAGCAGGATGCGCGCCTTGCCGCGGATCGCCAGTTCCACCGCCAGCATGCGCTGGATGTCGGCGGCCACGGCGTGCACCCACGATTCGGGGTCGCGGTGCTCGAACCACTCCATGCGCCGGCTCGACTTCATGGCGTCTCCCGTCGCAGCAGGTCGACCGCGTAGGCGGCCGCGCCGAGCAGGCCGGCACGCGGGTGCATCACCGCCAGCGACGGCACCCTCGCCATGTTCGGCGAGAACCTGCCCTTGTATTCGAAGCGCTGGCGGAAACCGGAGTGGCGCAGCGAGTCGAGCATCTTCGGCACCAGCCCCCCGGTCAGGAACACGCCATCCCAGGCGCCCAGGGTCAGCACCAGGTCGCCGGCGATGGCGCCGAACACCGCGCAGAACACGTCCACCGCGCGCATGCACAGCGCGTCGCCCTGGGCGGCGCGGGCGGGGATGTCCTTCGGTTCCAGCAGTCCCGGGTCGACCCCGGCGATCTCGCACAGGGCGCGGTGGATGTTGACCAGGCCCGGTCCGCAGATCAGGCGCTCGTTGGATACCCGGCCGAACTGCGCCGAGAGGATTTCCAGGATCCGGATCTCCTCGGGCGTGCCCGGCGGGAAGCTGACGTGGCCGCCCTCGGTTTCCAGCGGATAGCAGCGGCCGTCGCGGATCACCAGGCCGCCCACGCCCAGGCCGGTGCCCGGGCCCAGCACCGCATAGGTGCGCGGCTGCTCCGGCGGCGCCGGGGTCCAGCCGGTACCGCCGATCTGGACCACGTCCTCGGGCCGGTACAGGCTGATGGCCATGGCCTGGGCGGCGAAATCGTTGAGCAGGTGGACCTGCTCGAAGCCGAGCCGCTCGCGGGTGCGGCTGCGCGAGATCACCCACGGATGATTGGTGATCCGCGCCTCGTCGCCGTCGACCCGGCCGGCGACCGCGAACACGCCGCGGTCGGCCTGCGCGTCGACCTGTTCCAGGTAGTGGCGCGCCGCGTCGGCCAGCGACGGGAAGTCGGCCACCGCGAATTCGCGCACGCTCTCGTCCAGCAGCGGCAGCGCGGCGTGCGGGTCGGCCAGGGCGAAACGGGCATTGGTTCCGCCGATGTCGGCGATCAGCAGCGGGCCGGGCATGCTCAGCCTCCGCGCGCCGGGCGGGCGGCCGCGTTGAACGGCGCCGGCAGGTAGGGCGCGGCCTCGCGCGGGCCCCAGCTGCCGGCCGGGTAGTACTCCAGCGGCACGTCGCCGCCCTTCCAGCCGTCGACCACGCTGTCGATCCAGGCCCAGGCCGCCTCGACCTCGTCGTTGCGCACGAACAGCGCGTGGCTGCCGTGCAGCGCATCCAGGAACAGGCGCTCGTAGGCGATGCGGCGGTTGTGTCCGGTTTCCGAAGAGAGTTCCAGTTCCAGCGGCTGCAGTTCCAGCGTGCCCCATTCCGGTCCGGCCAGGCTGCTCATCAGGCCCAGCTCGATGTCCTCCTGCGGCTGCAGGCGGAAGGTCAGGCGGTTGGGCGCGGCGTGGGCGCGGTCGGGATGCTCGAACAGCCAGTGGGTGACCGGCTTGAGCGTCACCGTCACCACCGTCGAGCGATCGGCCATGCGCTTGCCGGTGACCAGGTGGAACGGCACCCCCGCCCAGCGCCAGTTGTCGATGTGCGCGGTGACGCCGACGAAGGTTTCGACATCGCTGTCATCCGGCGGCGCATAGGCCTGCACCGGTTCGCCGTCGATCGTGCCCGCGATGTAGCGGCCGCGCACGCTGTGGCGCTGGGCTTCGGTGGCGCTGAACGGACGCAGCGCGCGCAGCACCTTGACCTTTTCGTCGCGGATGCGGTCGGCGGCCAGCGAGGCCGGCGGTTCCATCGCCACCAGGCACAGCAGCTGCAGGATGTGGCTCTGGACCATGTCGCGCAGCGCGCCGGAACGGGCGTAGTAGGAGTTGCGCCCGTCCACGCCCTCGGTCTCGGACACCAGGATGTTGACCGAGTCGATGTAGTCGCGGTTCCACACCGCCTCCAGCAGGGTGTTGCCGAAGCGCAGCGCGATCAGGTTCTGCACCGCCGCCTTGCCCAGGTAGTGGTCGATGCGGAAGATCCGGTCCTCGTCGATCAGCTTGCCGATCGTGCCGTTGATCTCGCGCGCCGATTCCAGGTCCGCGCCGATCGGCTTCTCCAGCATCAGCCGGTTGGGCGCCTTGAACGCGCCGCCCAGGGCCAGGCCCTGGCACGTGCTGATGTACAGGCCCGGCGGGATCGACAGGTAGCTCACGCAGGGACGGTCGACCATGTCGCGCACCGCCTCGGCCACCGATTCCGGCGTGCGCATGTCGACCGAGCGGTAGTCCACGCGCGCCAGGAATTCCTCCACCTGTTCGGCGGTGGGCGTGTAGTGGCCCAGCTGGGCGAAGCGCTCGCGCAGGATCCCGCGGAACTTGTCGGTGTCGTGCGGCGACAGCGCCAGCGCGCGCACGCGGAAGTCCGCCGGCAGCAGGCCGTCGCCCTGCAGGCGCAGCAGCGAGGGGAACAGGTAGCGCTGGGCCAGGTCGCCGGTGGCGCCGAACAGCAGCAGGGTGTCATGCATCCGGTGGGCTTCCATGGCGTGTGACATCGGATCCGTGGGTCTCTCGGGCTTCGTGGGTCCGACGGGGCGGACGGCGGGGGACTGCGTGCGGACGCGCCGGAGCGGCGTGTAAGGAGACGCCCGTACGGCCCTGTGCAAACTATCGAAATATGGCGGTCCGACGCGCATCTTGTCCAGTGGTCAGGGTGGTCTCTGCGGAAACCTTGGGCCCATGCCCATGCGCACGGTTGCATTCGCGCCAGCCCGTGTGGACGACGGAATGATCCGGGTCCGAATGCTGACAAATGCCGGCCAGGAGTCCGGACATGGCGGACACCGCGGACATGGGCCGGCCGCCTGGAGGACCGGCGAAGTCGCCAGCGGCCGGAGCGCGTGACATGATCCGTCGCGGATCCACGCGGTCCCGCGGCACCTTTGGCGCCATGGCCGCATACGTATTCCTGGAGGTCGGATGGCGGGCTTGCAGCTCGAACAGGTGCGCAAGGTCTACGACAACGGCCAGGTCGCGGTGCATGGCGCCAGCTTCGACATCGCCGACGGCGAGCTGATGGTGCTGGTCGGCCCGTCCGGCTGCGGCAAGTCGACGCTGCTGCGGATGATCGCCGGACTGGAGGAGATCACCTCCGGGACGCTGAGGATCGGCGACCGGGTGGTCAACGACGTCGCGCCGAAGGACCGCGACATCGCGATGGTCTTCCAGAGCTACGCGCTGTATCCGCACATGAGCGTGGCCGAGAACCTGGCCTTCGGCCTGAAGCTGCGCGGCATGCCGCGCGCGGAGGTGGAGCGGCGGGTGGCCGAGGCGGCGGCGATGCTGGGCCTGGAGGGGATGCTCGGCAAGCGCCCGCGCGAGATGTCCGGCGGCCAGCGCCAGCGCGTGGCCCTGGGCCGGGCGCTGGTGCGCGAGCCGGCGGTGTTCCTGCTCGACGAGCCGCTGTCCAACCTGGACGCCAAGCTGCGCCATTCCACCCGCACCGAGATCGCGCGGCTGCACCAGCGCCTGGGCGCGACCATGGTCTACGTCACCCACGACCAGGTCGAGGCCATGACCCTGGGCCAGCGGATCGTGGTGCTGGATGCCGGCCGGATCCAGCAGATCGACACGCCGATGGCGCTGTACGAGCGACCGGCCAACCTGTTCGTGGCCGGCTTCCTCGGCAGCCCGGCGATGAACGTGCTCGAAGGCGAACTGCAGGCGGCCGAGGGCCTGCGCCTGGTCCTGGACGGGCAGGTGGACGTGCCGCTGCCTGGGGCCGAGGTGCCTGGCGCCTGGCTCGGCCGCCGGGTGGCGCTGGGGATACGCCCGGAACACCTGCTGCCGGCGGCCGAGGGCCTGCAGGCGCGGGTGGACGTGGTCGAGCCGGTCGGCAGCGAGGCGTTCCTGCACCTGGATTTCGCCGGGCGTGCGCTGGTCTCGCGACTGCCGCCGCAGGTGCTGCCCGCGCCGGGTACGCAGGTGCGCCTGCGCGCTGATCCGGCGCACCTGCATTTCTTCGACCCGGGCGACGGGACACGGCTGGCCGCCTGAGCCAGCGGCGTCGTGTCGCCGGCAAGACCGGCTCCTACAAAAGCCGGACAATCGGGGGAGGTTCAGCGCGACAGTCCCTCGACGAAGGCAACCACCCGCGCTTCGGTCTCGCCGATCTGCAGTGGCGCGTCGCCGCGCTCCAGCGGCAGTACCGCCAGTGCGAGTCGCGGCGCGGTGCCGGCCACGCTGGCGACGCTGCCGATGGCGCGGCCGGACTGGGCCACCTCGGTGCCGGGCTCCACGGTGTCGGGGACCTGCAGCAGCACGGTTTCGCGCTTGGCCTTGCCCAGGAAATGGGTGCGCGCCACGATTTCCTGGCCCGGATAGCAACCCTTTTTCACGCTGAAGGCGGCCAGCCGGTCCAGCGCCAGTTGCTGCGGCGTCCACTGTTCGCGCTGCGCCACGGGCAGGCGCGGCAGGCCCAGTCGCAGGTCGGCGACGGACCACGCCGCCTGCGCCTGCTCGTCGGCGGGCGCCGGGGCAGGCGACAGGCGCAGGGTGCGCGGCAGCCCGGGGGCGCCGTAATCCAGGTCCAGCGCGGTGGCCTCGCTGCCCGCCAGGATGGGGCCGGTGGCCTGCGCTGGCGCGGCGAACGCGCCTGCGGCATGCAGGTCCGGCCGTGCGGCGATCGCCACCTTGCGCCGGAACACGAAGCGGCGCAGCGCCTCGCCCAGTTCCTCCGCCCCGACATCGGGCAGGACCAGCCGCAGCGACGCATCGCCGGTGCGCAACAGCGCGAACACCGCGACCACGCGCCCCTTGGGCGTCAGCCATGCGCTCCATTGCCAGTGTCCCGGAGCCAGTGCGTTCACGTCGTTGGCGAACTGCGCCTGGGCGAAGGCGACCGCGTCCGGTCCGTCCAGGGCGAGCACCGCATGGCCTTCCAGCGCAAAAAAATCCGCTGGAATCAAAGGGGATACGAAAGGCTGGTTGTCAGGCACGTTAACCGGGGCTTAAAATTTTGTGCGTTGCAAGGAGTCCCATGATAGGTCAAAGCCCGAGGGTTCCCGAGCCTGCCGACGGACAGGATCCCGGAACGCAGCCATCCACGGGCGACGCCGCCGCGAAAGCGCCGCCGCGCGAGATCGGCGGTCGCGACGGCCCGGAACCGACCCGCTACGGGGACTGGGAAAAGAACGGACGCTGCGTCGATTTCTGACGCCGCGCCATCAGCCACGCGCGCCCACGGGCCGCACAGCCGAGACAACGAGCCAGCGCAATGAGCACCCGCGAACGTCCCCTGTCACCTCATCTGCAGGTGTACCGCTGGCAGATCCAGATGATGACCTCGATCCTGCACCGCGCCACCGGCATCGTGCTGGCGGCCGGCGCCCTGGTCATCGCCGCCGGCCTGTTGTGCCTGATGCTCGGTCCCGACCACTGGGCCTGCTTCGCCGGCTTGGCCGGCGCCTGGTACGGCAGGCTGTTCCTGTTCGGCTGGAGCTGGTGCTTCGCCTACCACCTGTGCAACGGCATCCGCCACATCGTCCAGGACTTCGCCATCGGCTACAGCATCCCGGCCTTCATCCGCAGCAGCTGGCTGTCGGTGGCCGGCAGCCTGGCGATCACCGCGCTGATCTGGGTCTGCGTGTTGCACGGAGGTGCCGCATGAGCACGAACGACAAGTTCCGTACCCCGCTGAAGAACGTGCGCGGCTGGGGCTCGGCCAAGACCGGCACCGGGCATTTCATCCACCAGCGCCTGACCGCCACCGCGCTGGTCCTGCTCGGCCTCTGGTTCGTCTGGTTCGTGCTCGGCCTGCTCGGCAGCGACTACCTGACCGCCGCCGATGCGGTGTCCAGGCCGTGGAATGCGGTGCTGCTGGTCGGCTTCCTGGTCGCTTCCTTCTGGCACGCGCAGCTCGGCCTGCAGGTCGTGCTGGAGGATTACGTCCATCATTCGCTGCTGGCGCTGGTGCTGCAGACCGGCGTGAAGTTCATCGCAGTGCTCGGCGCGCTCGTCAGCATCTTCGCCGTCGCCCGGATCGCGCTGGCCGGCTGAGCCGCCGCGCACAAGGAAACCAGACCCGCATGTCCGCCTACAAGATCACCGAACACAAGTACGACATGGTCGTCGTCGGCGCCGGTGGCGCCGGTTTGCGCGCCACCTTCGGCCTGGCCCAGAAGGGCCTGCAGACGGTGTGCCTGACCAAGGTCTTCCCGACCCGCTCGCACACGGTCGCCGCGCAGGGCGGCATCTCCGCCGCGCTGGGCAACATGGGCGAGGACGACTGGCGCTACCACTTCTTCGACACCATCAAGGGCTCGGACTGGCTGGGCGACCAGGACGCGATCGAGTACATGTGCCGCGAGGCGATCCCGGCGATCATCGAGCTGGAACACTACGGCGTGCCGTTCTCGCGCACCGGGGAAGGCAAGATCTACCAGCGCCCGTTCGGCGGCATGACCACCAGGTTCGGCGAGGGCCCGCCGGCGCAGCGCACCTGCGCCGCCGCCGACCGCACCGGCCACGCCATGCTGCACACGCTGTACCAGCAGTCGCTGGCGCACGACGCGCGCTTCATGATCGAGTACTTCGCGCTCGACCTGATCTTCGACGAGGAGGGCGTGTGCCGCGGTGTGCTCGCCCTGGACATGGCCGAGGGCTCGCTGCACCTGTTCCGCGCCCATGGCGTGGTCCTGGCCACCGGGGGCTACGGCCGCGCCTACTTCAGCGCCACCTCGGCCCACACCTGCACCGGTGACGGCGGCGGCCTGGTGATGCGCGCCGGCCTGCCGATGCAGGACATGGAGTTCGTGCAGTTCCACCCGACCGGCATCTACGGCGCCGGCTGCCTGATCACCGAGGGCGTGCGCGGCGAGGGCGGCATCCTGCGCAACTCCAACGGCGAGCGCTTCATGGAGCGCTACGCCCCGCACTACAAGGACCTGGCGTCGCGCGACGTGGTGTCGCGCTCGATGACCATCGAGATCCGCGAAGGCCGCGGCGTGGGCGAGCACAAGGACCACATCCTGCTCGACCTGACCCACCTGGGCCCGGAGGTGATCAACGAGAAGCTGCCGGGCATCGCCGAGAGCGCCCACATCTTCGCCGGCGTGGACGTGACCAAGGAGCCGATCCCGGTCATCCCGACCGTGCACTACAACATGGGCGGCATCCCGACCAACTACCACGGCGAGGTGGTGCGCAAGGTCGGCGACAACCCGGACTCGGTGGTCCCGGGCCTGTACGCGATCGGCGAGGCCGCCTGCGTGTCGGTGCACGGCGCCAACCGCCTGGGCTCCAACTCGCTGCTGGATCTGGTCGTGTTCGGCCGCGCGGTGGCCAACCGCTGCGCCGAGACCATCAGCAAGAACGCCCCGCACAAGCCACTGGCGTCCGACGCCTGCGACAAGGCGCTGTCGCACCTGGACAAGCTGCGCAATGCCGACGGCGACACCCCGACCGCGGTGATCCGCGACCGCATGCAGCGCACCATGCAGGCCGACGCGGCGGTGTTCCGCACCAGCAAGACGCTCAAGGAAGGCTGCGACAAGATGGCCGACATCTTCACCAGCTTCGAGGACGTCAAGGTCTCCGACCGCTCGCTGGTGTGGAATTCGGACCTGATCGAGACCTACGAATTGCACAACCTGCTGCTCAACGCGGTGGCGACGATCAACTCGGCCGAGCAGCGCCACGAGAGCCGCGGCGCGCACGCGCACGAGGACTTCCCGGACCGCGACGACACCAACTGGCAGAAGCACACGCTGGTGTCGGTCGACGACAAGGGCGGCTGCAGCTTCGACTTCCGCCCGGTGCACATGTACACGCTCAGCGACGACGTGGCCGTGGTGCCGCCGAAGCCGCGCGTGTACTGAGGCCGTGATGCCGCGCCACACCTTCCACCTCCACGACGCGCCGCGCACTCCTGCGCGCGCCACGCTCGCGCCGCGGGCCGCCTGAGCCAACGAGATCAGCCATGGCAGAGTTCAGTCTCCCGAAGAATTCCCGCATCACCCGGGGCAAGCACTATCCGGCCAAGGGCGCGAAGAACCCGCGGGTGTTCAAGGTCTACCGCTGGAACCCGGACGACGAGGCCAATCCGCGTACCGACACCTACGAGGTCGACCTGGCCGCGTGCGGCCCGATGGTCCTGGACGCGCTGATCAAGATCAAGAACGAGATCGACCCGACCCTGACCTTCCGCCGCTCCTGCCGCGAGGGCATCTGCGGTTCGTGCGCGATGAACATCGACGGCACCAACACGCTGGCCTGCACCCGCGCGATCAGCGACTGCAGGAAGAGCGAGGTGCCGATCTATCCGCTGCCGCACATGAACGTGGTCAAGGACCTGGTGCCGGACCTGACCCATTTCTACGCGCAGTACGCCTCGATCAAGCCGTGGATCCGCACCCAGACCCCGCCGCCGCCGGACCGCGAGCGGCTGCAGTCGCCGGAGGACCGCAAGAAACTCGACGGCCTGTACGAGTGCATCCTGTGCGCGTGCTGCTCGACCAGCTGCCCGAGCTACTGGTGGAACGGCGAGCGCTACCTGGGCCCGGCGATCCTGCTGCAGGCCTACCGCTGGATCATCGATTCGCGCGACGAGGACACCGGCGCGCGCCTGGACGACCTGGAAGATCCGTTCAAGCTGTACCGCTGCCACACCATCATGAACTGTGCGCGGACCTGCCCGAAGGGCCTGAACCCGGCGTTGGCGATCGCCGAGATCAAGAAGCTGATGATGGAGCGGCGCTCCTGACCTGCGGATCCAGCCCTCCGTGTTCCCCGAAGGCCCGGCACCCCCCGGGCCTTCCTCGTGTAGGAGCCCGTCTCGCGGGCGACACGACGCCGCTACACAGGCGACGGGGGAGACGCGCGGACCGCAGGAACAAAGGCGTCGGGTCGCGTCGGCTTCGGCCGGCCGCCGCACCACCCTATCCCCGCACTGCCGCGGCGCCTTCCGGAGCCGACCCGACCCGCCGCCCTTGGCGCTTGCAGCCGGCTACTTCACCTGCTGCTTCCCCAGCTTGCGCGCCAGCGTGCGCCGGTGCATCCCCAAGCGGCGCGCGGTTTCGGATACGTTGAAGCCGGTTTCCGCCAGCACCTCGTGGATCCGCTCCCACTCCAGCGTCTTGATCGAAGTCGGACGCTCGCCCAGGCCCACCTCCACGTTGCCCTCGGCACGGCCGAACGCCGCCTCGATGTCGTCGGTGTTGGACGGCTTGGCCAGGTAATGGCACGCGCCCAGCTTGATCGCCTCCACCGCCGTGGCGATGCTCGCGTAGCCGGTCAGCACCACGATCAGCATGTCCGGATCGTGCGCATGCAGCGCCTGCACGCAGGCCAGGCCCGAACTGCCGCCGGCCAGCTTCAGGTCGACCACCGCATAACCGGGCGCGAAGCCGCCGCCCAGCACTTCCTCCAGCTCGCCTTGGCCGGCCGCATGCCGCACCTCGTAGCCGCGCCGCTCGAATGAGCGGATCAGCGTGCGGGCGAAGGCCACGTCGTCTTCGACGACCAGCAGGCGGCGCACGGCGGCAGGATCATTCATCGTTCGGCTCTTCGATCACCAGCGAGGACAGCGGCAGTTCCAGCACCACCTCGGCGCCGCGCGGCTGGCGGTTGGCCGCCTGCAGGCGGCCGCCGAAGCTGCGGGCCACGTTCAGCGACAGGAACAGGCCCAGGCCGCCGCCGGGGCGTCCCTTGCTGGAATTGTAGGGTTTGCCGAAATTGGCCAGGGCCTCGGCGCTGAAACCCGTTCCGGCGTCGCTCACCTTCAGCCGCAGCAGTTCGCCGTCTTCGCCGGCACGGGTCGCTTCCAGCCCGACCCAGTCCGGCGAGGCTTCCAGCGCGTTGTCGAGGATGTTGCCGATCATCTGCCGCAGCCCGGAGTCGGACACGATCGCCAGGTCGCCGGCCAGGTGGCGCCGGTATTCGAGTACGCCGACCGGGCGCGTGGCGCGCCAGTCCTCGACCAGGTCGTCCAGGAACCGGCCCAGCGTGGTCTGCGCCGGCGCCTCGCCGCGGGTGTCGCCGGCGGAGAGCAGGATCCCGGTCACGATCGCCTTGCAGCGGCCCAGCTGGGTCTGCATCTCGTCCAGGTCCTGCTGCAGTTCGGGGTGGCCGGCGAACGGCGCCATCCGCCGCCAGTCGCCCAGCAGCACCGACAACGTGGCCAGCGGCGTGCCCAGTTCGTGCGCCGCACCGGAGGCGAGCAGGCCCATGCGCACGATGTGCTCCTCCTCGGCGGCCTGCTGGCGCAGGTCGGCCAGGCGCGCGTCGCGCACGCGCAGGATCCGGGCGATGCGGCCGATGAACAGCGCGGCCAGGCTGGCGGTGAGCAGGAAGCAGACCAGCAGGCCCTGCACGTAGGGATCCTCGATCCCGCGCGCCGGGTCGGCGGTGATCGTGACCGGCCCGGGCAGCATGACCAGGCCGAGCACGCCGGCGCTGCCGCCGGCCACCACCACCCAGCTGGCCCAGCGCGGCAGCAGCACCGCGCCCAGCGCCACCTGCAGCAGGTACAGGAACACGAACGGATTGGTGATGCCGCCGCTCAGGTGCAACTGCGCGGTGAGCGCGGCCACGTCGACCAGCAGCGCCGACAGCAGCGCCGCTTCCCCGACTTCGTGGCGCGGCCGCCAGTACAGCAGGCTGGCCAGGTTGAACACGGCCAGGCAGGCGGCGATGCCGAGCATCGCCGGCAGCGGCAGGTGGATGCCCAGTACGAAGTGCACGAACAGGATCGTGGCCACCTGGCCGACGATGGCGATCCAGCGCAGCTGGATCAGCTGCTGCATGCTGCGCGTACCGGCGCCGCGCGTGGTGTCGCTGCGCGCCGATTCGATCGCCCGCCGCTTATCCATGCCGGGGCCGGGCGTGTGCTGTGGGGTCATCCATGGGCTCCCGGTCGCGCTGGCGCCACCGGCGGCGGATGCGCCGCTCCTCCAGGGCGAAGCGGCCGCCGCCGCCGGCCACCAGCAGGGCCAGCGCGAACCAGGTCAGCGCGTAGCCCAGGTGGCTGTCGCGGAACCGTACCACCGTCAGTCCGCCGCGGGGCCAGGGCGAGCCGGCATGCGCGGCCGAGGCCGCGTCGGCGTCGACGAAGAACGGAAGCACGCCCTCCAGCCCGCGTTGCCGCGCGATCGCCTCGACGTCGCGCGAATACCAGCGTTCCTGCGCCGGCACGTTGCGGCGCAGGAAGCCGCCGCCCGGTTCGGACAGGCGCAGCAGGCCGGTGACTTCCGCCGCTTCCGGCCGCGCCGCGGGCGCAACCCAGTCCTCGGGCACGAAACCCAGGTTGACCAGCACCACGCTGCCGTCGTCGCGCCGCAACGGGCGCAGCAGCCAGCGCCCGGCGCCGGCGTCGGTGACGGCCTGCACGCGGGTGTCGTGGCCGGGCAGCCAGCGGCCGTGCACGCGCACGTGGCGGTACTCCTGGTCACGTGGCGTGGAGGCGGCCCAGGCCGCGGCGTCGGGTGCGGGTACCGGCGCGGCGTGGACGCGGGCGTCAACGCGGGCGATGAGGTCGTGCTTCCAGTGCAGGCGCTGCACCTGCCACACGCCCAGCGCGGCGAACAGGGCGAAACCGGCCGCGAACGCCGCTGCCAGCATGGCCAGCGCCAGCGGACCGCGCGGCGGCCGCACCGCGCCGTCGATGTGGCGCCGTTTCCCGATGCTGCCTTCACTGCCGGCCATGGCGTGCGTCCGCCGCCCAGGCTCAGGGCTGGATGCGTGCCTCGTGCGGCGACATTGGCATCATGTTGGTGTTGAGGTGATGCATGACCCACAGCGAACCGGACAGCACGATCACCACCAGCACCGTTGTGAAGATCAGCGCCAGCAGGTTCCAGCCGCCTTCCGAGCGCGGGTTCATGTGCAGGAAGAACACCATGTGCACCACGATCTGCACCGCGGCGAAGCCCAGGATCACCAGCGCGGTGGTGTTGGAGTCGGCGATCACACCGTTCATCACCAGCCAGAACGGGATCGCGGTGAGGATCACCGACAGGACGAAGCCGGTGACGTAGTCGCGCAGGGTGCCGTGCGCGGCCTGGTCGTGCGGGCCGTGCTCGTCGCCATGCTCGTCGTGGTGCGGGCCGTCGTGGCCTGCCGCATGGGCGGCGTGCGGGTCGCGGGGCTGGCTCATGGCAGCACTCCCATCAGGTAGACGAAGGTGAACACGCCGATCCAGACCACGTCCAGGAAGTGCCAGAACATCGACAGGCACATCAGCCGGCGCTGGTTGGCCGCATGCAGGCCGAAGCGGCCGACCTGCACCATCAGCACCACCAGCCAGACGATGCCGAAGGTCACGTGCAGGCCGTGGGTGCCGACCAGGGTGAAGAACGCCGACAGGAACGCGCTGCGCTGCGGCCCGGCGCCCTCGTGGATCAGGTGCGAGAACTCGTACAGCTCGATGCCGAGGAAGGCCAGGCCGAACAGGCCGGTGACCGCCAGCCACGCCAGCACGCCGGGGATGTGCCGGCGCTGCATCGCCAGCATGGCGAAGCCGTAGGTGATCGAGGACAGCAGCAGCATGGTGGTGTTGACCGCCACCAGCGGCAGATCGAACAGCTCCGCGCCGGTGGGGCCGGCGGCGAAGCTGCGGCCGAGCACGCCGTACACCGCGAACAGGCAGGCGAAGACGAGCAGGTCGCTCATCAGGTACAGCCAGAAGCCGAGCAGGGTGCCCTGCTGCGGATGGTGTTCGCCGGCCAGGTCGTAGAACCGCGGCGGTTCGGTGGTGGCCGGCGGCGCGGCCGCGGCCGGGTTCGACAGGGCGATGGCGTCAGACATGGGCGTCCAGCAGGGCGGTGCGCTGCTCCTCGGTCCGGGCCACGGTCTGCGCCGGGATGTGGTAGTCGCGCTTGTAGTTGAAGGAATGCACGATGGCGGCGATCACGGTGGCGGCGAACGCGGCGATCGCCAGCCACCAGACGTGCCAGATCATGGCGAAGCCCAGCACCGTGCTCAGCCCGGCCAGGACGATGCCGGCGGCGGTGTTCTTCGGCATGTGGATCGGCAGGAACCCGGACGTCGGCCGCTGCACGCCGTGCTGCTTCATGTCCCACCAGGCGTCGTTGTCGTGCACCACCGGGGTGAAGGCGAAGTTGTACTCCGGCGGCGGCGAGGAGGTGGACCACTCCAGGCTGCGCGCGTCCCACGGGTCGCCGGTGACGTCGCGCAGCTGCTCGCGCCTGCGGAAGCTGACGAAGATGCAGACCAGGAAGCAGGCGATGCCGATGGCCACCAGCACCGCGCCGAAGGCGGCGATCTGGAACCAGATCTGCAGCGAGGGATCGGTGAAGTGGCTCATGCGCCGGGTCACGCCCATCAGGCCCAGCACGTACAGCGGGGTGAAGGCGAACCAGTAGCCGGCCAGCCAGAACCAGAACGACATCTTTCCCCAGAAGTCGTCCAGCCTGAAGCCGAAGGCCTTCGGGAACCAGAACGTCATGCCGGCGAACAGGCCGAACACCACCCCGCCGATGATCACGTTGTGGAAGTGCGCGACCAGGAACAGGCTGTTGTGCAGCACGAAGTCCGCCGGCGGCACCGCCAGCAGCACGCCGGTCATGCCGCCGACCACGAAGGTGACCATGAAGCCCATCGTCCACAGCATCGGCACCTCGAAGCGGATGCGCCCGCGGTACATGGTGAACAGCCAGTTGAAGATCTTCGCCCCGGTCGGGATCGAGATGATCATCGTGGTGATGCCGAAGAACGAGTTGACGCTGGCGCCCGAGCCCATGGTGAAGAAGTGGTGCAGCCACACCAGGTAGGACAGGATGGTAATTACGACTGTGGCGTAGACCATCGAGCTGTAGCCGAACAGGCGCTTGCCCGAGTAGGTGGCCACGACCTCGGAGAAGATGCCGAACACCGGCAGGACCAGGATGTAGACCTCCGGGTGGCCCCAGACCCAGATCAGATTCACGTACATCATCGGGTTGCCGCCGAGGTCGTTCGTGAAGAAGTTGGTCCCCACGTAGCGGTCCAGGATCAGCAGCGCCAGCACCGCGGTCAGCACCGGGAAGCTGACCACGATCAGCACGTTGGTGCACAGCGCCGTCCAGGTGAACACCGGCATGCGCATCAGGGTCATGCCCGGCGCGCGCATCTTGACGATGGTCACGATCAGGTTCACGCCCGACAACAGCGTGCCGACGCCGGCTATCTGCAGCGCCCACAGGTAGTAGTCCATGCCCACGTCGGGGCTGTAGTCGATCCCCGACAGCGGCGGGTAGGCCAGCCAGCCGGTCTTGGCGAACTCGCCCACGAACAGCGACAGCATCACCAGCCCGGCGCCGGCGGCGGTCATCCAGAAGCTGAAGTTGTTGAGGAACGGGAAGGCCACGTCGCGGGTGCCGATCTGCAGCGGCACCAGGTAGTTCATCAGGCCGGTGACCAGCGGCATGGCCACGAAGAAGATCATGATCACGCCGTGGGCGGTGAACACCTGGTCGTAGTGGTGCGGCGGCAGGTAGCCCAGGTTGTCGCCGAAGGCGATGGCCTGCTGCAGGCGCATCATCAGCGCATCGGAGAAGCCGCGCAGCAGCATCACGATGCCCATCACCATGTACATGATGCCGATCTTCTTGTGGTCGATGCTGGTGAACCAGTCGTTCCACAGCGTGCCCCACAGCCGGTAGCGGGTGATCAGGTACAGGATCGCCAGGCCGCCGAGGACCACTCCGGCGAAGGTGGCGACCAGGATCGGCTCGTGCAGCGGCAGCGCATCCCAGCTCAGGCGGCCGAAGACCGGGTGGGTGGCGATGGGGGCGGCGTGTTCGGGGGTCATGTCGTTGCGGCTCGGTGCGGCTTCGGGCGGCGTGCCGCGTCCGCGCAAGGCGCGGGAGCGCGGCGAGCGCTCAGGGGGCGAGTCGGGAAAGGGAGGTGTCCAGGCCGGCGGCCGGGGCGTCGCCGGCTCCGCACATGGCCGACTGCACGTACTTGCGGCCGCGCAGGTCGCCGCGCTGGCGCGCTTCCAGGCCCTCGCTGCCGGTGCGGCCCATGCCCTTGCCCGAGTCGACGGCCATCATCTCGTGCATGCACATCCGGCGCGGGTCCACGCAGCGGTTGAGGATGGCGTCGTACAGGCCGTCCTCCACGCTGCCGAAGTGGCGCACCGGTTCGCGTTCGCTGGGCTTCTCCAGCGCCAGGTAGGCCGCGCGGTCGAGCTTGCCGCCGGCGCGCACGCCGTCGACCCAGCCGTCGAAGCCGGCGGGGTCCAGCGCGTGGAAGCGGAAGCGCATTCCCGAGAAGCCGGCGCCGCTGTAGTTGGACGAGAACCCCTCGTAGTCGCCCGGGGTGCCCATCACCGCGTTCAGTTCGGTCTGCATGCCCGGCATGGTGTAGATCATGCCCGCCAGCGCCGGCACGTAGAAAGCGTTCATCACCGTGGAGGAGGTGAGCTTGAAGCGGATCGGCCGGTCCACCGGCGCGGCCAGCTCGTTGACCGTGGCGATGCCCTGTTCGGGATAGACGAACAGCCACTTCCAGTCCAGCGCCACCACTTCCACGTCCAGCGGTTCCACGCCTTCGGGGACCGGCTTGCCTTCGGCGATGCGGTCCAGCGGTCGCCACGGGTCCAGGGTGTGGGTGCTGATCCAGGTGATCGCGCCCAGGGCGATGATGATCAGCAGCGGGGCGGCCCAGATCACCAGCTCCAGCTGGATCGAGTGGTCCCAGTCCGGCTTGTAGGTGGCGGCCTTGTTCGAGGCCCGGTAGCGCCAGGCGAAGAACAGGGTCAGCGCGATCACCGGGACGATGATGATCAGCATCAGCACGGTGGACACGACGATCAGGTCGCCCTGCTGGCGGGCGATGTCGCCGGGGGCGTTGAGCAGCAGCGTATTGCACCCTGCCAATGGCAGGGCCAGGCCGACTGCCGCGATCAGGCGGCGCAGGGGCGTGAGGGCAGGCATCTGAATAGGGGCTGGTGGGGGTCGCAGCAGGCCGCCACTTTACTCCCGGCCCGTGAAGGGTGCGATTGGGCGTTTTGTCCTATTGGCCCCGGCCGCCGATTGGTGGGACCCTGTGCCGCCGGCCCCGGACCGGTGGCGGCGCACACGCCCGCCACACGGACCGGTGTAGCCTTCCCCCGCAGGCACAGCACAGTCCCCCCGCGATGTCCTCGATCCCCGCGCCCAGCTCCACCGTCTCCGTCCATGGCCAGGACTCCGGTTCCCATGCCCAGGTCGCGCCCGGCGAGATCGCCGTGGGCGTGGTCATCGGCCGCATCTCCGAATACTTCGACTTCTTCGTCTACGGCATCGCCTCGGCGCTGGTGTTCCCGAAGGTGTTCTTCCCCTTCGCCGAACCGCTGCAGGCCACGCTGTACTCGTTCATGGTGTTCGCCCTGGCGTTCGTCTCGCGGCCGCTGGGCACGGTGCTGTTCCTGTGGATCCAGGACCGCTGGAGCCGCGGCACCAAGCTGACCGCCGCACTGTTCCTGCTCGGCACCAGCACCGCCGGCATCGCCTTCCTGCCCGGTTACGAGAAGATCGGCGCGGCCGCCATCGTGCTGCTGTCGCTGTTCCGCTGCAGCCAGGGCGTGGCCCTGGGCGGCTCCTGGGACGGGCTGCCGTCGCTGCTGGCGCTCAACGCGCCCAAGCACCGCCGCGGCTGGTACGCCATGCTCGGCCAGCTCGGCGCGCCGGTCGGGTTCATCGTGGCGGCCTCGCTGTTCGCGTTCCTGTACTCGAGCCTGTCCAACGCCGACTTCTACGACTGGGGCTGGCGCTATCCGTTCTTCGCCGCCTTCGCCATCAACGTGGTGGCGCTGTTCGCGCGCCTGCGCCTGGTGGTCACCCACGAGTACGAACAGCAGATGGGCGAGCGCGAACTGGAGCCGGTGCCGGTGGCCGAGCTGTTCCGCGAGAAGGGCCGGCACGTGTTCATCGGCGCCTTCGCCGCGCTGGCCAGCTACGCGCTGTTCCATGTGGTCACCATCTTCCCGCTGTCGTGGGCGCAGCTGTTCACCGACCAGACCATCAGCCGCTTCCTGATGGTGCAGGTGGTGGGCGGTTTCCTGGCCATCGGCGGCGTGCTGGCGTCGGGCCTGATCGCCGACCGCCTGGGCCGGGTGCCGACCCTGGCCGGCACTGCGGTGGCGATCGCCATGTTCTCCGGCTTCGCCCCGACCCTGCTCGGTGGCGGGCCGGCCGGGCAGCAGGTGTTCATGCTGATCGGCTTCGTGCTGCTGGGCCTGTCCTACGGCCAGGCCTCCGGCGCGGTGACCCGCAACTTCGGCGCGCGCTACCGCTACACCGGCGCGGCGCTGACCACCGACCTGGCCTGGCTGATCGGCGCGGCCTTCGCCCCGCTGGTGGCGCTGTCGCTGGCGGCCAACTTCGGCCTGCCGTACGTGGGCCTGTACCTGCTGTCCGGTGCGCTGGCCACGCTGGCTGCGCTGGTGCTCAACCGCTGGCTCAAGCAGCGCGAGGCCGCGCAGGGCTGATCCGCGCGCGGCGCCACATCCGGCGCCCACCCGTCATTCCACGTGCCATAACCGGCGCCACCCGTCATTCCACGTACCTTGTCCGGCGCCGTCGTTGTAGGAGCCGGTCTTGCCGGCGACCCCGACGCCCTCGGCACAGGCGACGCCCTCACGGTTCCGACGCCCGGTCGCCCGCAAGACGGGCTCTTACATCGCGGCAACGTACACACGAGGGTGCATGCGCCGGCAGAATGGGCGGCCACGCCGTCCGCCGCGCCCCCGATGACCCACGATCCATCCGCCCCCGACGCCCAGGCCGGCTCCGCCGCCGATCCCGCCACCGCCACCCCGCCGCCCGCCGCCGCCGCCGCCGACCTGCGCCGCATCCGCTGGCGCTGCCGCCGCGGCATGCGCGAACTGGACCAGCTGTTCGAGCGCTGGCTCCTACACGCGTATCCGTCCGCGACCGACGCCGAGCGCGGGGTATTCCTACGCCTGCTCGATTGCGAGGACGATAGGCTCTGGCGCTGGTTCATGGGCTACGAGGCCTGTCCGGATGCCGAATTTTCCGCGCTCATCGCCCGCATCCGCGCCCTGCCGGCTTGAATGGCGCCCCTCGCGCTGGCTGCTGGCCGCACTGCTGGTCCTGTCGCTGCTGGCGCCGCTGGCCGTGCTCGGCACGGAACTGCCGCGCACGCTGGCCTGGCCGCTGGCGCTGGCCGCCGCCGTCCACGGCCTTCGATCGGCGTGGAAGGAAGCGGGCAGGGCACCGCGGCAGCTGGTGCTGGCGGCCGCGGCGGTTGGTGGCGACACGCTCGACGGCCAGGCGCTGCACGACTGCCGCATCGCCTGGCGCGGTCCGCTGGCCTTCGTCCAGGCCACCGACCGCGGCGGCCGCCGCACGCGCCTGGTCTGGTGGCCCGATACCCTGCCGCCGGCGCGGCGGCGTGAACTGCGGCTGGCCGCCGCCGCGCGCCAAGCTTCGCGCCGCGACCGGCCGATGGCACCATAGCCGTCATCGACCGCCGGGGTGAGCCGGCAACGGACCCCCAAGGCCCATGTTCAAACCCGTCCAAGTGGCCATCGGCCTGCGCTACCTGCGGGCCAAGCGCCGCAACGGCTTCATCTCCTTCATTTCGCTGGCCTCGATCCTCGGCATCGCCCTGGGCGTGACCGTGCTGATCACCACCATGGCGGTGATGAGCGGCTTCCAGAAGGAGATCCGCGACCGCCTGCTGCAGTTCGCCGCCCACGCCACCGTGGTCGCCGACGGCGTGCCGATGCACGACTGGAAGCACGCCCTGGACATAGCCGCGCAGGACCCGCGCGTGGCCGGCGCGGCGCCGTTCATCGAGACCGAGGCGCTGCTGTCGGGCCCGCGCAACCAGCCGGCAATGGTCCGTGGCATCGAGCCGGCGCTGGAGGACAAGGTCTCGGTGCTGGCGAAGAAGATGAAGCGCGGCAGCGCCGCCTCGCTCACCGACGGGTCCTACAACATCCTGCTCGGCCAGGAACTGGCGCTGTGGCTGGGCGTGGACGTGGGCGACACGGTCATGGTCATGGTCCCCGAGTTCCAGGGCTCGCCGATGGGCGCGATGGCGCGCTACAAGCGCTTCACCGTCAGCGGCGTGTTCGAGGCCGGCTACAACGACATCGACCGCGGCCTGGCCGTGGTCCACATGGCCGATCTGCAGCGCCTGCTGCGCCAGGACGGCGCCAGCGGCGTGCGCCTGATGCTGCACGACATGAACCAGGCCTACGCCGTGGCGCGCGACCTGGCGCTGAAGCTGCCCGGCTTCTACCGGGTCAGCGACTGGACCCGCGAGAACGCCAACCTCTACCAGTCGCTGAAGATGGAAAAGACGGTGATGGGCATCCTGCTGTCGCTGATCATCCTGATGGGCGCCTTCACCCTGGTGAACTCGCAGGTGATGCTGGTCACCGACAAGCAGGCCGACATCGCCATCCTACGCACGCTGGGCCTGACCCCGGGCGGGGTGATGCAGGTGTTCATGGTCCAGGGCACGCTGATCGGCATCATCGGCACCGTGCTGGGCCTGGTCGGCGGCGTCACGCTCACCTGGAACCTGGAACGCATCCTCGACGGCATCGAGTCGCTGTTCAACATCACCCTGCTGCCGGAGGACGTGTACTACATCACCGGCCTGCCCACCGACATGCAGCCCAACGACGTGGTCGCCACCCTGGTGGTGGCGCTGGTGATGAGCTTCCTGGCTACGCTGTACCCGGCCTGGCGCGCCGCGCGCACCCAGCCGGCGGAGGCGCTGCGCTATGAGTGAGACCATCCCCATGAAGGCCGCCCCCATGCACGCCGAAGGCGAGGCGCTGCGCGCCGAGGGCCTGGGCAAGACCTACGCCGAAGGCAAGCTGCGGACCCACGTGTTCGACGGCCTGGACCTGCGCGTGGCCGCCGGCGAGACCGTGGCGATCGTGGGCGCGTCCGGCGCCGGCAAGAGTACCCTGCTGCACCTGCTCGGCGGCCTGGACACGCCCAGCGCCGGCGAGGTGTACGTGGCCGGCCAGCAGATGTCGACGCTGTCCGACGCCCAGCGCGGCCGCCTGCGCAACCGCGCGCTGGGCTTCGTCTACCAGTTCCACCACCTGCTGCCGGAGTTCACCGCGCTGGAGAACGTGATGATGCCGGTGCTGCTGGCCGGCGGCGAAACCGCCGACGCCACCGCGCGCGCCGGTGCGCTGCTGGAGTCGGTCGGTCTGGGCCACCGCCTGGCGCACAAGCCCGGCGAACTGTCCGGCGGTGAGCGCCAGCGCGCCGCGGTGGCGCGCGCGCTGGTCAACCGCCCGGCCTGCGTGCTCGGCGACGAACCCACCGGCAACCTGGACGAGAAGACCGCCGCCACCGTGTTTGCGCTGATGCTCGAGCTCAACCGCGCCCAGCGCACCAGCCTGGTGCTGGTCACCCACGACCGCCGCCTGGCCCGGCGCCTGGACCGGGTGCTGGAATTGCACGAAGGCAAGCTGCGCGAACTGGACCCGCGGGAGCTGTCGCCGGCCTGACCCTGCACGCTGCCACCGGCTGGGTCCCCGCATCTGCCACCTGCCGCCCCGCGTACCCGTGATTGCCTACCTATGGTCGGCCACCCGACCTTGTGTAGGAGCCCGTCTTGCGGGCGACCCCGGCGCCGTCGGCACGGGCAACGACCTGGCGATTCCGATGTCCTCGGGTCGCCCGCAAGACGGGCTCCTACAGAAAGGCCGGCGTCACGGCGCACCCGCGCCCGTCCCGCACTCGTCCGGCGCAGGCGCCCGCGGCACCGCCCGCGCCCGCGGCATGAACATCCACAACGCCACGTAGACCATCAGGCCGATGCCCACGCCCAGGGTGGTGGCGACGAACAGCGCGCGCCACAACCAGGACGGCAGCGGCGTGTTCTCGCCCAGGCCCCCGCACACGCCGGACAGCCATACGTCGCGCCGGGACTTGCACAGCTGTTGCGCGTTCCAGGCCATGGGGCCGCTCCTGCCGCCGGTTGGTTGTCGGGAACCCGATGTTGCCGGGCGCCGCGGTCGACCGCAGTCGGGCAGAGCCGCGCCGGGGTGTCGGAATAATCCGGTGCGGCGATACCGTCTCTTCCGATCCGGCTGATCCGGCTGATCCGGTCGCGCCGGCCTCCAGCGGTGGAGGCGGCGTTCGATCACCTCGCGCATCGCCGCACAGTCGCCCGGCCCGGTTCCGGCGATGTCGCAGCGGCGGTACCGGTCACGCACCGGCAAGGGCAGGAGACGTCAGGACTGCCCGGCCCGGTCCACATGCCCCAGCGGCCGCTCCGGCGCCACCCGGTCGCGCACGCGGCGCTTGAGCTCGGCGATGTCCGGGAAGCCGCCGTCGTCGGCCCGCGACCACACCGGCGCGCCATCCACGCGCACCTCGAAGATGCCGCCGGTGCCGGGCAGCAGGGTCAGCGAGGCCAGTTCCTGCTCGAAGGTGGTCAGCAGCTCCTGCGCCATCCAGGCCGCGCGCAGCAGCCAGTGGCATTGGGTGCAGTAGGCGATCTCGACGTGATGGCTCAAGGCGGGTGTCCGGTCGCGGGGGCGGCCAAGTATCGCCCAGGCGGCTCAGCCGCCGCCGGCACCGGCCACCGCGATGCACTCGATCTCCACCTGCGCCCCCAGCGCCAGTCCGTTCGCGCCCAGCGCGCTGCGCGCCGGATAGCGGCCGGAGAAATAGCTGCGGTAGACCTCGTTGAACTCGTTCCAGCGCGCCATGTCGGCCAGCATCACCGTGCACTTGACCACGTCGCGCAGGCTGAACCCGTGCGCTTCCAGGGTCGTGCGGATGTTGTCCATCGCCTGCCGCGTCTGCGCGCCGAGGCCGCCGTCGACCAGCTTCATGGTGCCCGGTTCAATGCCGATCTGACCGGAAAGATAGAGCGTGTCGCCGGCGCGTACCGCCTCGGAGAAGGGCAGGCCGGTGGGCACCACCTTGCCCGAATCGAGGAATTCGACCGGGGTAGGCGCCTGCGCCACCGCCCCAGCAGCAGCGGGAAGGGCGCAGGCGAGCAGCAGGAAGCAAAGGCGGATGGCGGTTCTCATGCGGGATGTCCGGGAAATCGTGCGAAAGGGATCGTGGCCGGGTGCGTCGCCTGCCCGGGCCGTGCGATGGGTTGGCCCGCCGGCATGGCGTCCGGCCCGCGGCGTCCATCCGCATCCGGTCGGTGAACCGCGGGAACGGATCGCGTCATCGGCGGCCGCGCCACACCTGGAAAACGCCGATCGCCATGCAGGCCAGCGCCGGCCAGAACGAGAAGAAGAACAGCAGGCCCGGACCGATCGGGTTCGGATCCGGATCGGGCCACAGCCCGATCGCCGCGAGCAGGACGATGGCCAGCAGCGGCGTCCAGCCGACCAGGGCGATGGCCGCGCCGATCCTGAAAAGCCGGTTGTGCCAGTACGCCTTCATCATTCCCCTGTGGATCGGCCGGCCCGTCAGTCCGCCTGCGTGGAAGGACTCCCGCCATTGGTGAAGTAGACAGCGAAATCGAGCTGGACGCGATATCCGGTCATGTACCTCGTCGATCGAGCCGGCTGCCAGGCGCCGCCGGCATGGACGAAGGGTTGGACGCTTGTACCTACTGGCCCGCCGCGGGCTGCCAAAGCTCCACCTTGTTGCCCTCCGGGTCGATCACCCAGCCGAATTTCCCGTGTTCGGAGCTTTCGGTCTTGTTGACCACGTTGCAGCCTTCCGCGCGCAGTGCGGCCAGCAGCCAGTCCAGGTCCGCCACCCGGAAATTGACCATGAATGACGCCGAGCCCGGTTCCATGTAGCCCGTGTCCTGGGCGAAAGCGCTCCAGATGGTCATGCCAGCCGGGCTGTCGGGGCCGCCCCACTTGAACACTGCGCCGCCCCAGTCGTTCACATCCAGGCCCAGGTGATCGCGGTACCAGACGGCCAGCGCCTTGGGATCCGCCGCCTTGAAGAATATCCCGCCGATGCCGGTGACGCGTTTCATGGCTTTCTCCGAATGCGAAGCGACCGGGGGAAGCGTCGCATACCGTCATGTAACCGTGTGGACCGGCGCCGGCCCGGGTGGATTGCCAGGCGCCATTGGATGAGCCGTGGGCCGCTCAATCAAGATGCTCGATGTCGTCGGGAAGACGCACCCAGGGGTGTTTGCGAGCCTCGTAGACCGATACCCGTGGCGGCGGAAAATCCGGGTCGGCGAACGCACCGACGGGAATGGCCACCACGCCCGGGATCGCCTCCGGCACATAGAAGACCGTGCAGCCGCACTCCGGGCAGAAGTGGAACCGGGCCGACGTTCCCCCGTCGCCGACGCGTACATATTCCGAACTCCGGCCGTGGATGGCCACCGCGTCGACAGGGAACCTGGCCTGGGCGCTGAACACAGTGCCGGTGCGCCTCTGGCACGCCAGGCAATGACAGACTGACACCCGGGTAGGCTCTCCCCGGGTGCTGACGGTGAGTTTTCCGCAGCTGCATGAGGCGAGGCGGCTGGTCATGGGGTGATGCCTGGGTTGGGCCGAGCCGCGAAGCGGAGTCCGGCTCGAACGAATCGTCAGGGTTCTCCGGATACACGATTGAAAATGGCGGTACGCATCATTGGCGTGCCGTCCTCCTTGAAGTACGCCTCGGTCTCGGTGAGGACCTCTCCATCCGCGCTAACCGAGTAGACCCGCGTGGATCTTGGGATCTTTTCATAGACGAACTGCATCACCAGTACGTTCGGAGCGGGCATCCTGGCGGCGATGACATCGACCCAGTAGGTGCCGGACGCCTGGCCGGGCGCGCCATCCAGTGACAGCGTGGAGCGTGAGTGCAGCATCTTGCCGCTCCGATCAACTATCTCGACGTAGGTTGACAGCTTGTCGCCGGGCGCATCGCGGAACTGCAGATCGACGCTCTTCGGCCGTGCTTCGGGCGGCATCGGCAAGGTGCCTACGTCCAGCGTCCAGTGCCCCAGCAACGGCGACCCCGCCATGGAAGCAGCGAGGGCAGGCGAGGCCTGAAGCATGACAACAATCAACAATGCGGTGAGTGATGCTTTCATGCTCCCTCCTGGAGGCCGACCGTCTGCGAACAGGTCCAGAATGCCGCGCTTGCAGGGTGCGGAGCTGTCAATCGAGGCTCCTGGCGCAAGGGAATGGGATCGGCGTGGATGAGTGGTTAGGCCCCGCGTTGCCGTGAAGAATGACATCTGCGGCCCCTTGCATTACGGGAACAGCGCTCCCAACAGTGCATCGTTCATTACCATTCACTCTTGTACTGTGAGCAGCCCTACCGTCTTCATGGCGGCCTGACGTCTTATGTCTTGAGCCGACTGGCTAAGCGGGTTCGGCTTGAATGAATTGTTAGGCTACCGCTCACTTGCAGCCCCAGCTATTTGCTTGCATAGAAATTTTGCTGATGCAGGGCAATTCCGTGACGTAAAGCGGACGATGCGATCGAGCTCAGAAGTGTCAGCGGAAGCGTTTACATGCCGCACTAGAAAAACTTGGAACGACGGATCACGAGCGATGAACTGCTGGGCATGGCTAAGCGAACCCCATTGAGTAGCAAGGAGGTGAACGACCTTATCTGTGAAGCCCTCAGCAATGGCGCCATCGTCGCAGTGCCCATAGCGCTGGTACGCAGCGAAGATGGAGGGCCAAGAATCCAGAGTGTCCGTAGCGTTCTCAGCAGCTTGCGCCTCGGCAAGCGAACACTCTTTCCCTTCCGCTGGAAGGGAGGCTAGAAGAAACAGGAGTATGGAAATTGAGATGCGGGACATGCGCGCCTAACGCCTGAATTAAGCCGCGTTGCGAAGCAACGTCGGCTTGAATGAATTGTTAGGTTGCAACACGGGTGACTCTGCGCGCAACCAGTAGAACAGCGTTTGAAAGAAGCTCGAACCCGAGATAGGAGGCGCCAATAAAAGCGAGGAAGAACCAACCACTAGCACGGTTGGCTCCGCAGTATGTCTCCGTGAGGCAACGAAACACCTTTGCAACAGGAGGGATGCTGAGCGATACGGCTGCGATCGCAGCAACAGCTACCATGAGCAGGGCTGTCTTGCCGATGGCTGATGCGTGCCAGAGATGCGAATTGCGCCGGAGCGCGAGGAATGCCCGCAGTGGGAGAAGCGTAATAGCGAACAGGCCCAGGAACCCCAAGGCATAGATTGACCCCGCAAACAGCAGATACGACCAATCTGTCATTGCAACCTAACGCCTGAATTAAGCCGACCTGCGAAGCAGGTTCGGCTTGAATGAATTGTTAGGCCCCGTGCCGGAATCGCCTCGGAGTCTGCCCAACAACCAACTGACGAAAGCAGCCAGAGCACCATATTGGACGCTGCCGAGAATCCAGCCCCAAAGTGCATCAAACGCCATAGCGAATCGATCAGTCTCCGGAAGGCCCAGTGCGTGCACAAGGAACTCTCGGACGATGGATCCGTCTTGGGCGATAGCCGAGAGCGGCAGTGCGGACAGGGAAACGAGTATGCCCGCATCATTTGGCGCACGCGCAAACAGCGCCTGCCAAACGAAGAAGCTGACAAGTAGTGAGTAGAGCGCCACTGCGATACACGCTGCTCGCCAATATCTTTTCATCAGGGGCCTAACGCCTGAATTAAGCCGACCCGCGAAGCGGGTTCGGCTTGAATGAATTGTTAGGGCCCGCCGCCGCCAGTAGCTGATCCACCAGTTCACCGAGTGTGTCAGAACCGCAGGCCTCCCAGAACGCTGCTCCCATCCTTGTGTCCGCGATCTCCTCAATAGCACCAATAGCGTCAAGAACATCCGTGTCATCGAGCGCGCCGAATCGGGGGCCGCCTGCAATGACTGACACATTATCAATGGGCAAGAAATGTGGCGTAGGCCAGCCGCAATACATGGAGAACGCGGTGCCGACGCTCGCCGCAAGGGCTTGGCGATCACCGCCGCCCCAAACGCTCATTGATGCAGCTGTACGAGAAGATTGAGCGGAGCGGAGGTCTTTAAGGAAAGACATATCCGGGCCGAGCCATCTCACACCAATGAAGAAGCGCTTCCACTTGGTGCTCGGTGGGAAGTGAGGAGGATACTTAAGTGGTTCGCCAGGTTGCATGATGCGGGGCCTAACGCCTGAATTAAGCCGACGGGCGAAGCCCGTTCGGCTTGAATGAATTGTTATGCGGTGGTGCCCGGTGAGGCTGGCCGGAATGACCTGTGCTCCCCAGCACTGCCGCTGCCAGCCGAGCATGCCACAAGTGGCGGCGACTGGGCTTGCCCGACCAGGCATCAGCCGGGCGGCTGCCGAAGAAGCGTGACAGTGATCGCAGCCGGACAATGAAGCTGCTGGGCGGAGCGATGAGCGGGCCGGTGGCGGGGCGTTGAGAACTGCTAACCGGAGCCGATGCGGGACGCCGCGATGACCTGACCGAAGGAGGAAGCGCGAGAGCAGTCACGCACCACCGTATAACGCTTGAATTAAGCCGACCTGCGAAGCAGGTTCGGCTTGAATGAGTGGTTAGGCCCCATCCGGCAAGCGGATCCGTTTGGAGCACTCTGCCGCAATAGGGACGAGCGCTGGAGCCTTGACCGCTGAAAGTGCTGTGAGTGCTTGCTGCTCATAGGCTTCAGCAATGCCTGGATCTGGCTCAATGAACGGCGAGGTGCAAATGTAATCCACGTCAAGTCCGCGCCCCACTAGTGCCAGGACCTTGTTCGGGGCTTTTGGCAGCGCCAAGGCAACGGCGTAGTCGATGGACAGTGATGCACTACCGTCTGCGAATGGGCGCAATGCGGTTGCTACCTGAAGCCACGAATCGTCACCTGACTCAACGCCAGCGAGCATGCGACCAAAGTCTCTCTCGTGCTCCCACAGATCCCAGAGGACCTTGCGGCCACCCTCTCTGGCGATACGGGAAAGAAGGCTTTTTGCCGATGGGGCAGGACTATTACCGGCGAAGGCGACGGGGCTTACCAGTAAGAGTGCCAAGAAGAGTGTGCCAATCTGTCTCATGGGGCCTAACGCCTAAGTTAAGCCGTGCCGCGAAGCGGCATCGGCTTGAACGCCTTGTTGGGCAGGAAGAGAACCTGCCACTCGATCAGACGCGACGGCCGATCCGAATGGCCGAAGCCGCAGCCCCTGATGCGCGCCGAGCACCGTGTCCGCTGCCACCTTGGCCGAGTGCTGCCTACCAACAGCAGCAAACCCACCCGCGCGCACCGCCACCCATCCGAAGAAGGATGACCGCAGCCAGCGCACCGAAGGCGAACGCCTAGCAGCTGAACGAATTGTCCGATCCATACGAAGCTCCCCAACCCCGCGCTTTTCCACTGCCTAACGCCTGAATTAAGCCGACGGGCGAAGCCCGTTCGGCTTGAATGAATTGTTATGCGGTGGTGCCCGGTGAGGCTGGTCCATTGGCCCTGTGCTCCCCAGCACCGCCACTGCCAGCCGAGCA
>Ga0160448_100061_pt1 | contig 73320 bp, 57 predicted proteins | sample HID1973M_E1MG_FD_108269 | JGI IMG/M metagenome (GOLD analysis project Ga0160448, IMG submission 108269) | Enriched mosquito-associated microbial communities from UW Madison campus, WI, USA - HID1973M_E1 MG | ecosystem: Host-associated > Arthropoda: Insects > Digestive system > Unclassified ...
AATGAGGCGTTGGGGCGCGATGCCTGCTGACGGGAAGTAAAGGAGGAGGCTTGGGCCGCAGGCCCGAGCCGGGGGACATGAGCGGCAGCAGGCATCGCGCCCCAACGCCCGCGACCCACCCACACCCACCCACCCAGCCCTGACCCAAACGAAGGCCAGCCAACCCAACGCCAGCGGAAAACCAAGGCCCCAGCGGCCGCCAGGCCGCAACCCTCCCTTCCCGCAACGGGCCGGACCCAAGGTTCAGCGCAGCAGAACCTTGGGCGCGCAGCCCGCAGGCTGCGTCATCGCTCGTCGAACGCCAGGTGGTACTTCACCGCCTCGGTGACTTCGTTCCTCGAGCCCAGGAACACCGGCACGCGCTGGTGCAGGCCCTCGGGCCGGATGCCCAGGATCGGCGTGCGCCCGGTGCTGGCCAGGCCGCCGGCCTGCTCTACGAGCATGCCCATCGGGTTGGCCTCGTACATCAGCCGCAGCTTGCCTGCCTTGGACGGATCCTTGCGGTCCCACGGATAGATGAAGATGCCGCCGCGGGTCAGGATGCGATGCACGTCGGCCACCATGCTGGCGATCCAGCGCATGTTGAAGTCCTTCCCGCGAGGCCCCTCGCGACCGGACAGCAGGTCGGCCACATAGGCCTGCATCGGGGCCTCCCAGTGGCGCTGGTTGGACATGTTGATGGCGAACTCCTTCGTGTCCTCTGGAATGCGCATGTCGGCCTGGGTCAGCAGGAACGAGCCTTCCTCGCGCTCAAGCGTGAAGGCATGGGTGCCGTGGCCCAGGGTGAGCACCAGCATCGTGCTCGGCCCGTAGATGCAGTAGCCGGCGGCGACCTGCTCGCGGCCGGGTTGCAGGAAGTGTTCGTCGCCAGGCTGCTCGACGCCCGGCGGGCAGCGCAGCACCGAGAAGATCGTGCCGACCGAGACGTTGACGTCGATGTTGGAGCTGCCATCGAGCGGATCGAACAGCAGCAGGAAATCACCGCGCGGATACTGCGATGGCACCGGCTGGCTGTGTTCCATCTCCTCCGAGGCGCTGGCGGCCAGGTGGCCGCCCCAGGCATTGGCCTCGATCAGGATGTCATTGCTGAGCACGTCCAGCTTCTTCTGTGCCTCGCCCTGGATGTTGCCGGTGCCGGCATCGCCCAGGACATCGCCCAGCGCACCCTTGCCGACCGCGATGGAAATGCGCTTGCAGGCGCGCGACACAATCGTGATGAGCTGGCGCAGTTCGGGGCCGATGCGGCCGGCCTGTTGTTCTTCGATCAGGAATCGGGTCAGCGAGGTACGCGACATGGAACGGACAGCCTTGCGTAGGAAGTGAACACGCATTGTCTCATCGCGCACTCCGCCGACGACACCGCCGGGTCAGGATGGAATCGCTTACGGCCATTCCATGGGTGTCGGGACGTTCATGCTGGCCGAGCTCGGCCATCGCGGGCAGAATGCAGGCGTGCGTGTTCGAACGTGGCATTGGAGAGCCGAAGGAATGGAGATGTTGCAGGTTCGCGGTATTGCGACGGGGTTGCTGGTGGCATGCGCGGCGATGGTGTATTGCGCACCGCTCCGCGCGCAGGAGAACGCTTCGGCGGCGACGGTGGACGCCGCGCCGGTCGTGCGATCGGTGCATGTGGAGATCCCTTCCGGCAGCGCGCTGACCAACGCGATGATGATTCCCGCCATCGGCAGCAGCAACGCGGTGAAGCAGCTGGAGCAGGTGATGGCCCTGGGCGAGACGGCCGACCTGAAGGTGGTCGTGTTCAGTGGCAGCGACAAGCTTGCGCTCAAGGCTGCCGAGGCGGCGCTGAAGTCGTTCGAAGGCAGGCGGCTGGAGCACCTGACCCTGGGCGTGGCCGCAGATGCGGGCAAGGTCGAGGCCCTGCGCCCGTTGGCCGAGCCGCTGGGCGTGACGCTGGTGGCAAGTCCGGCGCTGAAGTAGTCCGCAGGATCACTGGAAAACAAAAAAGCCGGCGGTCACCCGCCGGCTTTTCGTTGTCGAGCAGGCTCGAAATCAGCCCTTGGCGACGGTTGCCACCGCGTTCGCCACGTAGTCCAGGTTCTTCTGGCTCAGCGCGGCCACGCAGATGCGGCCGGTGCCGACGGCGTAGATCGCGAACTCATCGCGCAGGCGATCGACCTGGGCCTTGCTCAGGCCCGAGTACGAGAACATGCCGGCCTGGCGCTCGATGAACGAGAAGTCGCCCGCGCCCAGTGCGTTGAGCTTTCCGACCAGGCCGGCGCGCAGCGCGTGGATGCGCTCGCGCATCTCGGTCAGTTCCTGCTCCCAGGTCGCGCGCAGCTCGGGGCTGTTGAGCACGCCGGCCACCAGTGCCGCGCCATGCGTGGACGGGCTGGAATAGATGGTGCGGATGATGCGCTTGACCTGCGACTGCACGGCCTTGGCCTGGGTCGCGTTGGCCGAAACCACCGACAGCGCGCCGACGCGCTCGCCATACAGCGAGAACGACTTGGAATACGAGCTGGCGACGACGAAGTCCATGTCCATGCCGGCCAGCAGGCGGATCGCATAGGCGTCTTCGTCGATGCCCTTGTCGAAGCCCTGGTAGGCGATGTCGATGAACGGGAACAGGCCGCGTTCCTTCAACAGCTCGGCGACCACGCGCCACTGTTCGTGGCTCAGGTCGGCGCCGGTCGGGTTGTGGCAGCACGCATGCAGCAAGACGACGCTGCCCGGCGCGAGCCCGCGCAGGTCGGCAAGCATGCCGTCGAAGTCCAGGCCATGGCTGGCGGCATCGAAGTAGGTGTAGTCGACGACGTCGAAACCGGCGGCACCGAACACCGCGCGATGGTTTTCCCAGCTCGGGTTGCTGATCGCGACGGTGCGGGTCTCCAGCAGCTTGATCAGCAGGTCCGCGCCCACGCGCAGCGCGCCGCTGCCGCCGATGGTCTGCGAGGTGCTGACGCGACCGGCTTCCAGCAGCGCCGAGTCGGCGCCGAACAGCAGTTTCTGCGTCGCCTGGTCGTAGGCGGCCAGGCCGTCGATCGGCAGGTAGCCGCGCGGCTTGGCGTCCAGCGCCAGCTGCTGCTCGATCTGGTAGACGGCGCGCAGCAGCGGGATGCGGCCGTTTTCGTCGTAATAGATACCCACGCCAAGGTTGACCTTGTTGGGGCGGGCGTCGGCGTTATAGGCCTCGGTCAGGCCCAGGATCGGATCGCCTGGAACCTGTTCGACATTTGCAAAGAAGGACACGGCGGTACTCGCAGAGGACGGAAATTGGGGGGTGCTTGCCGCTGATCGGCGCGCGGGGCGGCCAAACCGCTTCATCGTAACAAAGCGCCACGCCCGGCGGGGCCTTTCGGCGCCGGCGGCGTGCGGTTTTGGCGATGCTTGGGCGACAATCAGGGCATGCCGCCATCGTGTCGCATGAAACCATTGCTGGCGGCCTGCGTCGCGCTGCAGCTGTTCGCCTGCGAGCGCGGGTTCGCCGCCGGGCCGGCCACCCTGCCCGCCCTCCGGGTGGAAGCGGCGCGGGTGCGCGGGGTCGATCCATTCGACCTGCCGGCCTCGTTCAGCATTGTCGATGCGGACGCCGCCGCCGACCGTCGCGGCGCGCTCGCCTCCGAGCTGCTGGAGGGCCTGTCCGGCGTGGTCGCGCGCGACCGGCAGAATTTCGCCCAGGACACCCAGTTGTCGATCCGCGGCTTCGGCGCGCGTTCGACCTTCGGCGTGCGCGGCGTGCGCCTGCTCGCCGACGGCGTGCCGGCGACGATGCCGGACGGCCAGGGCCAGCTGTCGCACTTCAACGTGATGGGCGTGGAGCGGGTGGAAGTCCTGCGTGGTCCGTTCTCGGCCCTGTACGGCAACGCGTCCGGGGGCGTGGTGCAGTGGTGGAGCGGGCAGGGCGCCGAAGGCGATCCCTGGCGGCTGCGGGGCAGCTGGGGCAGCGATGCCGCCTTCACCGCCGGCGTGCAGCTGCGCGGCGCGCGCGGGCCGTTCGACTACAACTTCGCCGCCAGCCATTTCCAGACCGACGGCTGGCGCGCGCACAGCCGCGCCCGGCGCGAGTCGGCCAACGGGGTGTTCGGCCGGGACCTCGGCGGCGAACGCCGGCTGCAGCTGGTGTTGAACGTCCTGGATTCACCGGACGCACAGGACCCGCTTGGCCTGACCCGCGCGCAGTTCGACGCCGACCCGCGCCAGGCCGCGCCGGTGGCGAAGCTCTATGACACCCGGAAGTCGGTGCGGCAGTCGCAGGCGGGCCTGGTCTATCGGCAGCCGGCCGGCGGCGGCACGTTGCAGCTGATGGCCTATGGCGGCGACCGCGCTGTCGAGCAGTACCTGGCCGTGCCGAAGGCGGTGCAGGCCAACCCGCTGCATGCCGGTGGCGTGGTCGACCTGTCCGGCGGCTATGGCGGGGTGGACGCGCGCTGGACCTGGCAGGGGCAGCTGCTGGGCCGCCCCTTCGACTTCACCGTCGGTGCCAATGGTGATGGCCAGCGCCAGCACCGCACCGGCTACGAGAACTTCGACGGCGACACGCTCGGGGTGAAGGGCGCGCTGCGCCGCGACCAGCGTGACCGGGTTACCGACATGGACCAGTTCGCCCAGGCCTGGTGGCAATGGAGTCCGCGCTGGTCGGCGCTGCTGGGCATGCGCCACGGCGAGGTGCGCTTCCGCTCCAGGGACCGCTACATCACCGCGCGCAATCCGGACGACAGCGGCCGTACCGACTACGGCGCCACCACGCCGGTCGCCGGGCTGGCGTACGCCGCCAGTGATGCGCTGCGCCTGCACGTGTCGCTGGGGCGTGGATTCGAGACCCCGACCTTCAACGAACTCGGTTACCGCGCCGATGGCGGTGCCGGCCTGGCGCTGGACCTGCGGCCGGCCACCAGCCGCAACTACGAGTTCGGGGCGAAATGGCGCGGACGCGACAACGGGCATGCCGCACTGGCGGTGTTCCGTGCCGATACCGACGACGAGCTGGCGGTCGCGACCAATACCAATGGCCGCAGCACCTACCGCAACATCGGCCGGACCCGCCGCCAGGGCGTGGAGGCGAGCTGGGGGCTGCCGCTGGGTGGCCAGGCCGGGTTCGAACTCGCCTACACCTGGCTGCAAGCCGTCGTGCGCGAGGGCTACCTCACCTGCGGCGGCAGTGGCTGCGCCGTGCCCGACACGCTCGTGCCCGCCGGTGCCCCATTGCCGGGCGTGCCGCGCCAGCTGGTGGCTGCGCGGTGGCACTGGTCACCGGGCGCCTGGCGGTTCGCGCTGGCGATGGATGCCGCCGATGCCACGCCGGTCAACGACCTGGGCAGCGAGTCGGCGCCCGGCTATGGCCTGGTCGCGCTGGAGGCCTCGCGCGAATGGGGGCTGGGCACCGGCAACCTGCGTGCGTTCGCGCGCCTGGACAACCTGTTCGACCGCGCCTATGTGGGCTCGGTGATCGTCAACGACGGCAACGGGCGCTATTACGAGCCTGGGCCCGGTCGCAGCGGGTTGTTCGGCCTGGAATGGCGCTTCCGGCCCTGAGTCAGCTTCGTATGCGCAGGATCAAGGCGGCCATCACGCAGCGCGTTGCATCCTCACGCCAACCCACGAAGGAGACGAGGCCGTGAACAGGACCATGAAGGCCGCGGTAGTGCGTGCATTCGGACAGCCGCTGGTGATCGAGGAAGTCGTGGTGCCGCGCCCGGGCCCGGGTGAGGTGCTGGTCAAGATCGAGGCCTGCGGCGTCTGCCACACCGACCTGCATGCCGCCGAAGGCGATTGGCCGGTCAAGCCCAACCCCCCCTTCATTCCCGGCCACGAAGGCGTCGGCCATGTGGTCGCGGTCGGCGCTGGCGTGGGCTTCGTCAAGGAAGGCGACCGCGTCGGCATCCCCTGGCTGTACTCGGCCTGCGGCCACTGCGAGCACTGCCTCGGCGGTTGGGAAACCCTGTGCGAGGAGCAGCGCAACACCGGCTACTCGGTCAACGGGGGGTTCGCCGAATATGCGCTGGCCGACGCCAACTACGTCGGCCACCTGCCAGGGAACATCGGCTTCGTCGAGATCGCGCCGGTGCTGTGCGCGGGCGTGACCGTCTACAAGGGCCTGAAGGTGACCGACACCCGCCCTGGCGAGTGGGTGGTGATCTCCGGCGTCGGCGGCCTGGGCCACATGGCGGTCCAGTACGCCAAGGCGATGGGGCTCAACGTGGCGGCAGTCGACATCGACGATGGCAAGCTGGAACTGGCCCGCAAGCTGGGCGCGGCGGTGACCGTCAACGCCACGCAGCAGGATCCGGCGGCCTACCTGAAGAAGGAGATCGGCGGCGCACATGCCGCGCTGGTCACCGCGGTGTCGCCGAAGGCGTTCTCGCAGGCGCTGGGGATGGTCCGGCGCGGCGGCACGGTGTCGCTCAACGGGTTGCCGCCGGGTGACTTCCCGCTGGACATCTTCGGCATGGTGCTCAACGGCATCACGGTGCGCGGTTCGATCGTCGGCACGCGGCTGGACCTGCAGGAGTCGCTGGATTTCGCCGAGCAGGGCAAGGTCGCCGCGACCGTGCATACCGACCGGCTCGAGAACATCAACGATGTGTTCGCACGGATGCACGCGGGCAAGATCGAAGGCCGCGTGGTGCTGGATTTTGCCTGAGGGTGGGTGCGTTCGCGGGTGCCCCGCCTCCCTGTACAAACCCAGATCAATCGCGGAACCCGGATCAACCCGGCGGCCGGCCAGGCAGCCGCGAAGGCGATTCGGTGTCGGCGGGGATCAGCTCGTCCGGCCGCTCGCCGGCGCCGCGGTCCTCCATCTCCTGGCTGTCATGCTTGCCGCGCTGTTCGCCGGGCACGGGCGGGGACTTCTCTCGCAGGGGATCGCGGGTCATGGCGGGTGGCCAGGTGGTCGGGGAGAATCCAAGTTCAACGCGGAAAACGTGAAGATCCTGCCAAACGCAGTCCTGCCACGATCCGATCACGTCTGGATAACGGTAACGGCGTTACTGCTGGCGGCCCTCCCAAAGCGATGCCGGAGCCGCGCCATGCGCCCCTTCGAACGTCGACCCGACCGCCGCCTGTTCGCCGCGCCGCTGGACCCCCAGTTGCCGGCCATGCTGCCGCCGCTGGAAAGTGGCGTCGCCCAGGACTATCGCCATTACAGCCTCGTCGATTACCAGCGCCGCCGCCGCCGTGGCGGTCCGACCTGGCGTGACCTGTACCCCGCCTACGAATTCGCCCGCCGCACCCATGCCGCCGACTGGCCGCGCACCGCCGATATCGATGATGCGCTCGCCGCCCAATGGGAGCAGATGCGCGGCGCCTCGCGACTGAGCTGGCGTCGCGCACGGGTCGTCGTCGAAGACGCCTGGCAGGCGCTTGACCACATGCCCGAGGCCGCCGTGCACGGCGTGAGGCACTGATGGCCGCCCGTCCGATCTGGTCCGGCACGCTGTCGTTCGGGCTGCTCAACGTGCCGGTCTCGCTGATGTCGGGCGAGCGCCGCACCGACCTGCACTTCCGCATGCTCGACTCGCGGGACCGCAAGCCGATCCGCTTCGAGCGCGTCAACGCCGACACCGGCGAGGAAGTGCCGTGGAAGGAAATCGTCAAGGCCTACGAGTACGACAAGGGCAGCTACGTGGTGGTCGAGGAATCCGATATCCGCTCGGCGGCGCCGGAAACCCACGAAGCGGTGGAAGTGGAAACCTTCGTCGATGCCGCCGACATCGATCCGCGTTACTTCGAGAAGCCTTATATCCTGGCGCCCGGCAAGAAGGCCGAGAAGGGCTATGTGCTGCTGCGCGAGACCCTGCGCGACACCGGCAAGGTCGGCATAGCGCGGGTGGTCATCCGCACCCGCGAATATCTGTCGGCGGTGATGCCCGAGGGCGATGCGCTGGTCCTGCTGCTGCTGCGCTATCACCAGGAGCTGGTGGACCCGGAGGATTACAACCTGCCAGCCGGGGCGCTCAAGGATTACCGCATCAGCGCCAGGGAACAGGAGATGGCCAGGCAGCTGATCGAGTCGATGGCAGGTCCGTGGAAGCCCGCCGATTACCGCGACGAATTCCGCGCCAGGTTGGAGGCGGTACTGCGCAAGCGCATCAAGGCCAAGGGAGGCAAGGCCCGGATCGAGGAGGCGCCCGCGGCGCACGGCGAGGAAACCACCAACGTGGTCGATTTCATGTCGCTGCTGGAAAAGAGCCTGGCCGCGAACAAGCGCACCCCGGCGAAGAAGGCGGCGAAGAAGGCGCCGGTGCGCAAGGCAGCCAAGAAAGCCACCAAGGCGGCGAAGAAGGCGCCCGCCCGGCGCAAGGCGGGTTGAGCGGTGGCGCGCGCGTCGCCGCGCCCTGATGGCATCGCCTTCACCCATCCCGAACGCGTGGTGTTCCCGGCGCTGGGGCTGAGCAAGCGCGATGTCGCCGAGTACTACCTCACCGCGGCGCGCTGGCTGCTGCCCGAGGTCGCGCGGCGGCCGTTGTCGCTGCTGCGCTGCCCGGACGGAGTCAGTGGCGAGTGCTTCTTCCAGAAGCATGGCGGCCGGGGACTGGGCGCGCATGTCCAGGCGCTGCCGCTGCGCCAGCACAGCGGCATCGAGGACTATGTCTACATCGACGACATCGACGGACTGCTGCAGCTGGTGCAGATGAACACGCTGGAACTGCATCCCTGGGGGGCCACGATCGATGACCCCGAACATCCCGACCAGCTGGTGTTCGACCTGGATCCCGGTCCCGGCGTGGGCTGGCGCGACATCCGCCAGGGCGCACGCCAGATCCGCGCCGCGCTGCGCGAGGACGGCCTGCAGAGCTTCGTGCGGCTTTCTGGCGGCAAGGGCCTGCACGTGGTGGCGCCGATCCGGCCGCAAGCCGACTGGGATCGCGCACGCGAATACGCCAGCCAGCTCGCCCATCGGCTGGCCGAACGGCATCCCGACCGCTACATCGCCACCATGAGCAAGGCGCGCCGCGACGGCGTGATCTTCATCGACTGGCTGCGCAATACCCGTGGCGCGACCAGCGTGTGTTCCTGGTCGCTGCGTGCCCGCGAGCACGCCGGCGTGGCGATGCCGGTGCGCTGGGAGGAGCTGCCCGGGATCGCCTCGCCGCAGGCCTTTCCGCTGCCCCGCGCGCGCCGGCGCATTGCCCGGCTGCAGGTCCATCCCTGGGGCGATTGGCGCCGGCTCGAGCAGGTCCTGCCTGATGCCTGAATGCCTGAATACGGCGGCCGGCTTGGCCACGACGTGTAAAATAGCGTTCTTTTGATCGGTGAAATGGCGGAAAGCACGACAAGGGCGCTGATATCGGCCCCGCCATTCATCCGCCTGGTCGCTGGCCTGGCCGATGCCGACCTGGGGAATTCCGCCCCGGTGCTGGCCGACCGCCTGGGCCAGTGGATCGACTGGAACCGCGCGATCACGCTGTCGCGCGCGCTCGACCAGCCGCCCCCGCCCGCCCCCGACCCTGTCGCCGACGCATCCGGCGAGGCCGAGTGCGCGCAGGCGCGGGCCACGCTGCAGCAGGGCATTGCCGGCGAGCCGCTGTTGGCGCCGCGTGGCGGTGCCGACGTCGCCTGCGTGGATTTCGGGCCTTACCGCGAACGCTACCTGGCCCTGCAGCGTGCCATGCACGGCGCCACCGGTCGCCTGCGCGGCGCCCTGCGTGATCGCCTGGCTGCCGGCCCGATCCAGATGGCGCGGCTGGCCGAGGTGGATGCGCTGATGGAGCAGGTCCTGGCCCCGCGCGAACAGCGCTGGCTGGCCAGCGTGCCTGCCCTGCTGGGCGAGCGCTTCGAGCGCCTGCGCCCGGCGTCGCCTGATCCGGCCGATCCTGCCGCCCCCGCGGCCTCCCCCCTGCCCGGCGATTGGCTCGACGCATTCCAGCAGGACATGCGTGCGGCCCTGCTCGCCGAACTCGACTTCCGTTTCCAACCGCTCGACGCGCTGCTGGCAGCGCTGCGCGCCGGATGAACCCCATGCTCAAGAATCCGCTCAACCTTGCAGTCTTCCTCGTCGGCCTGGTCGCCATCGGCTGGATCGGCGCCGGCTACATCACTACCAACCCGGTGGCCGCGCTGGTCGCCGGCGTCATTGGCGCCTGCTATCTCGCCGGCATCGTCGAGTTGTCGCGTTACCAGCAGGCCACCGCCGCGCTGCGCGCCGCCGTGGCCGATGCCGACGGCGCGCGCGAAGACCTCGCGCCCTGGCTGGCGCGCGTGCCGGCCGCGCTGCGCCAGCCGGTGCGGCTGCGCATCGAGGGCGAGCGGGTGGCATTGCCGGTGCCGGCGCTGTCCTCCTACCTGGTCGGCCTGCTGGTGCTGCTGGGCATGCTCGGTACCCTGCTGGGCATGATGGCCACCCTGCGCGGCACCGGGCTGGCACTGGAAAGCGCCACCGACCTGCAGGCCATCCGTGGCTCGCTGGCCGCGCCGATGAAGGGCCTGGGTTTCGCTTTCGGCACCTCGATCGCCGGCGTCGCCAGCTCGGCGATGCTGGGATTGCTGGCGGCGCTGTGCCGGCGCGAGCGCCTGCAGGTCGTGCAGCAGCTCGATGTGCTGATCGCCGGTCCCCTGCGCGTCCATTCGCATGCCCACGAGCGCCATGAGACCTTCCGCCTGCTGCAGCAGCAGGCCGCGCTGATGCCGGCGCTGGTCGATCGCCTGCAGGCGCTGGCCGGCGGCATCGAGCAACGCGCGATCGCCGATGGCGAGCGCCAGCTGGCGCGGCAGGAGGCATTCCATCGCCAGGCCGAGCTCGCCCACACAGCGCTCGCCACGACCCTGGACAACGCCCTCAGGGAGGGCGTGGCCGAAAGCACCCGCGCGATCGGCGCCGGACTGCAGCCGGTGCTGGAAACCACGCTGGCTGCGTTGGCCCGCGAAAGCACCGCGACCCAGCAGGCCGTCGCCGGCGCCGCGCAGCAGCACCTGGACGCATTGACCGGCGGATTCGACGCGGCCAGCCGCAGCGCTTCTTCGGCGTGGACCGGTGCGATCGAGGAACAGCGCCGGGCCAACGCGGCGCTGGCGAGCTCGCTGGAGGCGACGCTGGCCCGCTTCAACGAGGATTTCGCCCAGCGCAGCGACGCGGTTGTCGATGGCGTCGCGGCACGGCTGGAAACGGCCACTGCCGGCATGGCTCACGCCTGGGACCAGGCGCTGGAACACCAGCAGTCGGCCCATGCCGCCCTGGCCGACGGACACGCCCAGGCATTGGCCGCCGCGGCGCACACGCTCGAGCAGCACGCCGAAGCCTGGGTGGCCTCGGCGGGCCAGGCGCATGCGCAGCTGCAGGCCGCGTTGGCCGAAGGCGACGAACGCCGCCTGGCCAGCTGGCGCGACACCCTGGCCGAGGCCGGCACAGCGCTGCGCGAGGACTGGCTGCAGGCCGGCGCCGAGGCCGCACGACGCCAGCGCGAAGCCTGCGATGCCCTGCAACGCACCGGCGAGGCGCTGGCCGAAGCGACCCGCGCCCAGGCCGGCGCGACGATCGAGGAGGTCGCGCGCCTGGTGCAGACCGCCGCCGCAGCGCCGCAGGCCGCCGCCGAAGTCATCGCTGGCCTGCGCCAGACCCTGTCGGAAAGCATGGCCCGCGACAATGACATGTTGGCCGAACGCAGCCAGATGCTCGCGACCCTGGACACCCTGCTTGACGCGGTGAACCACGCCTCCACCGAACAGCGAACCGCCATCGATGCGTTGGTGGCGACGTCTGCAGACCTGCTTGACCGCGTCGGCAGCCGCTTCGCCGAGCGCGTCGAGGCCGAGGGCGGCCGGCTTGATGCCGCCGCCGCGCAACTCGCCGCCGGCGCCACCGAGGTGGCCAGCCTGGGCGAGGCCTTCGGCGGCACGCTGCAGTCGTTCGCCAACGTCAACGAAGCCCTGGCCGAACGCCTGCACGGTATCGAGCAGGCGCTGGTGCAGTCGCTGGCGCGCAGCGACGAGCAGCTTGCCTATTACATCGCCCAGGCGCGCGAGGTGGTCGACCTGAGCATGCTGGCGCAGCGGCAGATCGTCGAGGAACTGCGCCAGGCCACCGGCGCGGGCAACGCATGAGCGAGTTCGAAGCCGAGGAAGGGGGTACCGCACCGGTCTGGGCCGCTTTCGGCGACCTGATGTCGGTGCTGCTCGGCGCCTTCGTGCTGATCCTGGTCGGGGTGATCGCCGTGCAGCTGCAGCTGTCGAGCCGGCTCGACCAGGAGATGCGCCAGCACCAGCGCGAGGCGCGCCAACGCCAGGCGCTGGAGCAGGCCCTGGCCGCACCGCTGGCCGCCGGCCGCGTGACCCTGGTCGACGGCCGCATCGGCATCCGCGGCAACGTGCTGTTCGCGTTGAATTCCGCCCAGCTGCAGCCGGAAGGACGCGAACTGCTGCGCAGCCTGGCCGGCCCGCTGAAGGCCTATCTGCAGGGGCGCGATGAACTGCTCATGGTCAGCGGCTTCACCGATGACGGCCAGGTGCACGAGGGCAACCGGCGCTTCGCCGACAACTGGGCGCTGTCGGCCGAACGCGCGCTGACCGTGACGCGCGCGCTGATCGACGAAGGCCTGCCGGCCTCGTCGGTATTCGCCGCTGCCTTCGGCGCCGAACAGCCGGTGGACTCGAACGCCAGCGCCGACGGCCGGGCGCGCAATCGACGCGTCGAACTCGCACCGGTGCCACGCCAGGGCAAGTCGACGAGCGATGCCGATGCACGCTGAAGCGGCCTCGCGCCAGCTCGCGGCGTGGCGCAGCGCCGGCGACGATCGCCTGGACCCGGCGCGCTTCCGCTTCATCGAAGCCCTCGCCGCGCGCGTGGACAGCCAGGAGGATGCGGCACGCGCATTGTTGGAGGTCCGCCTGGCGTCGCTGGTCCAGCGCTATGCCGAGGACCTGGCAGCAGCACCCGGGTGCCGGTCCGGCCCCGATCAGCCTGCCGCCGCGGGCGGCGCGCTGTCGCCGTTGCTGGCGCAGCTGGCGGCCATGCGTCGTGGCCAGGGCGTCGCCGAGGTTGCCGGCTCGCCGCAGCTGCCCGCGCTGGCCGAATTCCGCCAGTTATGGAGCGAGCTGCTGGGCGAGCGCCGCCTGCGCCAGTCGCTGGCGCCGGTGCCGGCCGATGCCGGTCCGCTCAATTCGGTGGTGCTGGTGCACCGGGCGATCGCCCTGATGCGCGAGGCCAGCCCGGAATACCTGCGCCACTTCCTTGCCCATGCCGACCACCTGTGCTGGCTGGAACGCCTGCACGATGCCCGCGTCCCGTCCGCGGCGGCGGCTGGCGCGGGACGTCGCGCGACGTCCCGCAAGCCGCGCAAGCGCCGCGAATGATCCGCCGGCCACGCCGCGCTCAGTGCGCGTGCGAGCCCCAGTCGCGCTGCCTGCTGGTCTGGCCGATGCCCGGGTTGAAGCCGTTGCACGGATCCAGCGCCTGGTAGTGCGCCGCCAGCGCCGGCTTGGCGCGATACAGGTGGCCGACGTTGTGTTCGGCCGGGTATTCGGCGCCGCGCCGGTCCAGCCCCGCCCACATCGCGTGCTCGATCGCCAGCGGCTCGTGTCCCTTGCGCACGATGTAGTCCTGGTGGAAGACGTGGCAGAGGAAATGCCCGTAGTAGAGCCTGTGCAACAGCGTGGCGGCGATGTCGTCCGGCAACACCTCGACCCAGTCGCGGTCATCGCGGCGCAGCGCGATGTCCAGCGCGACGATGTCCTCGACCGTGTCGCGATGCGCCTGGCGGTAGCGCACCGCCGCGCCAGCGACGGCAAAGCGGTGCAGGAACGCCTTGCGCGCCTCCTCCTCGTCGCAGCGGAAGAACGCACCGCTCGGGCTGGCATTGAAGTGGTCTTTCAGGAAGATCTCTACCTGCGCCGCATCGCCGCGTGCCACCCGCAGCAGCAGGTGGTGCTCGAAACGGTCGCGGTACTCGTACATGCGCCTGGGCAGGTGGCGCGGCAGCAGCGCGGTCAACGCCTGGATCGCGCGATCGGCCAGGCCCGGCAGGCCGATCGCCTCGCACCAGCCGTCGAGGCGGCTCTTCAGCGCGAAGGCCCGCGGCACGCGCGCGGTGCCGAGGTGTTCGATCAGCAGGAAGCTGTCCTTGCCGTAGCGCTCGCCGATGTCGAAGGCATCACGGTGCAGGTACTCGCCGGCGATCGGCAGCGAGTCGAGCTGGGTCAGCAGGTAACGACGCACTTCGGTCAGGTCCGCCGGCGCGTTGCTGCCGATGTAGAACACGGTGCTGTCTTCGCGGGGGAAGGTATCCAGCCGTACCGCGAACACCGCCAGCCGGCCGGCCGAGCCGGAGGCTTCGAACAGCCGCGCCGGATCGGCGTTGAAGCGCGCCGGCGTGGGTGCGTCGACCTCGCGCACGTGCCGGGCGTAATGCGGGTCGGAAGCGGCGCGGGCGGTATCGTCGACGACGTCGTGCTCGTCGTAGTCACCGGCCTGCAGTCGCTGCAGGACCTGTTCGGGATCCTCGCCCAGCGCGATGCCCAGGTGGTTCACCAGGCGCAGCTGGCCATCCTCGCCCCGCTGCGCGTACAGGGCCAGTTCGGTATAGGCCGGGCCGCGCCGCACCAGCGCGCCACCGGAGTTGTTGCAGATCCCGCCCAGCACCGAGGCACCGATACAGGAGGAGCCGATCACCGAATGCGGTTCGCGTCCGAGCGGCGCCAGCGCCTGCTCCAGTTGATCGAGCGTGGCGCCGGGCAGGCACACCACCTGGCGGCCTTCGCGCACCAGGCGGATCCCGGCCAGCCGCTGCGTGCTGACCAGCACGACCGGACGGTCGTAGTCGTCGCCGTCGGGCGTCGAGCCCCCGGTGAGCCCGGTGTTGGCCGCCTGCAGGATCACGATGCAGTCCGCCGCCACGCAGGCCTGCAGCACGCGCCACATCTCGACCAGGCTGCCCGGCCGCGCCACCGCCAGCACTGGGCCGTCGCCGAAGCGATAGCCCTTGCGGTAGCGCCGGGTCGCCCGTTCGTCGGTCAGTACCTGCGAGGCACCGATCAGCTCGCGCAGGCGGGCGGGCAGCGTGCGGGCGTCGGCGTGGCCCACGTCAGCCCCCGCGCACCAGCAGGTCGCGGTTGATGTCGGCGATCGACTTGGCACCGGTCAGGATCATCGCCACGCGCATCTCCTTCTCGATCAGGTCCAGCAGGTTGGAAACGCCCTGTTCGCCCGCCGCGGCCAGCGCGTAGACGAAGGCGCGCCCGAGCAGCACGGCATCGGCGCCAAGCGCCAGCATGCGCACCACGTCCAGGCCGTTGCGGATGCCCGAATCGGCGAGGATGCGCAGGTCGCCCTGCACCGCGTCGGCGATGGCGGGCAATGCGTGCGCGGTGGAGGGTACGCCATCGAGCTGGCGGCCGCCGTGATTGGACACCACGATGCCGTCGGCACCGAAGCGCACCGCTTCGCGCGCGTCCTCGGGATCGAGGATGCCCTTGATCACCATCGGGCCCTTCCAGAATTCGCGGATCCACTCCAGGTCCTTCCAGGAGATCGAGTGGTCGAAGTTGCTGGCCAGCCAGCCGATGTAGTCGGCCAGTCCGGTGGGGTGGCCACGGTAGGCGGAGATGTTGCCGAGGTCGTGCGGCCGGCCGCGCAGGCCCACGTCCCAGGCCCAGCGCGGGTGCGTGGCGGCCTGCAGCATGCGTCGCAACGATGCATTGGGCCCGCTCATGCCCGAATGCGCGTCGCGATAGCGCGCGCCCGGGGTTGGCATGTCGACGGTGAACACCAGCGTGGTCACGCCGGCGGCCTGCGCGCGCTCGAGCGCGTTGCGCATGAAGCCACGATCGCGCAGCACGTAAAGCTGGAACCACATCGGCCGGTCCATCGCCGGGGCGACTTCCTCGATCGGGCACACCGACACCGTCGACAGGGTGAACGGCACGCCCTTGCGCGAGGCCGCGCGCGCGGCCTGCACCTCGCCCCGGCGCGCGTACATGCCGGTCAGGCCCACCGGCGCCAGCGCCACCGGCAGCGCCAGCCGCTCGCCGAACAATCCGGTTTCCAGGCTGACGCCGCTCATGTCCCGCAGCACGCGCTGGCGCAGCGCGATGTCGGCCAGGTCCTCGACGTTGCGGCGCAGGGTGCGCTCGGCATAGGCGCCGCCGTCGATGTAGTGGAACAGGAAAGGCGGCAGGCGCGACTGCGCCACCGCGCGGAAATCGGTGGAGGCGGAGATGATCATGATGATGCGTGGGGATCGGAAGGAAGGCGCGACGCCCGGTCGCGACGGGCGGCATCCTGGTCCAGTGCGCGCAGGGCGTCATGGACGAACCGCAGGTGGTCTTCGGCGGCGCCGCGCGCGGCGGCCGGATCGCCGCCGAGCACGGCATCGCGCAGCGCCTGGTGCTGCCGCGCCAGCGCCGGACCGGTGCGTGGATCCAGGTACAGCGCCTGGCGGCTCTGCGAGATGTTGGTCTGCAGCAGGTCGAACAGGCCACGCATCAACTGCACCAGCACCAGGTTGTGCGAGGCCTCGGCGATCGCCAGGTGGAAGCGCGCATCGGCCTGGGCTTCGGCGGCCGCGTCATTGTCGGCATGGGCGCGGGCCATCGCGACGAAGGCGGCGTCGATGCGCGCACGGTCCTCGTTGGTGGCGCGCAGCGCGGCGTGCCAGGCGGTCGCGCCCTCCAGGGCGTGGCGGGTTTCCAGCACGTCGAAGCGATATTCGGGATCGGCGCGCAGCTGCGGCTGGAACGGCAGCAGGGGCTCGACCAGGCGCTGGCTGGCGGATGCGGCCTGCACGTAGCTCCCACCGCCGCCACGGGTGGCCAGCAGGCCCTGGCTGGCGAGCTGCTGGATGGCCTCGCGCAGGATCGTGCGCGAGACCCCGAGCTGGGCCGCCAGCGGGCGCTCGGCGGGCAGGCGGTCGCCGGGCTGCAGCGCGCGTTCGACGATGAGCCGGCGCAGGCGTGCGGCGGTGCGGTCGGAGAGGCGTTCGGCCTCGTCTTCAATTGGTATGACCGATCCTGGAGACTTGCTTGCCATGGCCGCCATTAGGCGCGCCATGGCTCGCCAGGTCAACGCGACACGACGTTGCGCGGGGTGGTATTGGTCATACCGAAATGCGGGGTAGCAGTCGGCCGGTGTGCGCGACATACGCCGGCCATGCCTCGGGGAAGGCTTCGCGCAGGACCGCCTCCTCCACCTGGATCCGGCGCATGAAGGCCCACGCCACCGGCAGCATGAGCACCGGCACTGCCAGCCAGTTGCCCAGGCCGATCGCCAGGCCAAGGAAGCACATCAGCGCCCCGGTATAGGACGGGTGCCGGATCCAGCGGTACGGTCCGCGCTGCACCAGCTCATGGCCTGCCTGCACGCTGACGTCGACGGTGAAGAACCGCGCCAGCACCCGGATCGACCAGATCCGGAACACCAGTCCGGAGGCAATCAGCGCACAGCCGGCCCAGCGCGCCGGCACCAGCCACGCCGGCGGCAGCCGGCCATGGCCGGACATCGCTACCAGCACCGCCGCGGCGATGCCCAGCAGCAGCACCCGCCACAGCAGGCCGAGGGTGCCGGCATCGCGGCGACCGCCGTCGGCCGCGCGACGGCGCATGCCGAGCCAGGCCTCGCAACCGGCCCAGGCCAGTCCGAGGAAGGGAAACAGTGCCTGCGGCTGCAGGACGAGGGTGGCGATCATCGGCGTTCTCCCGTGGGCGTGGATCCAGTGTCTGCCAACGGGGCCCGGCGGTGAGGAGCCGAACGTCATCGATCCGGCCTGCCGGAAGTCACTTTCTTCGCGGACCCCATTGCCGGCGCTGGCGCCGGCCTGACAGCATCGGCGCATGCCCCTGTTCCTGCGCAACCTGCTCAAGCCGCTCAGCCTTGCCGGACTGCTGACGCTGGCGGCCATCGGTCTGTCGTTCGGGCTGACCCATTCGCCCTACGGGCCCTGGCGCTGGATCGCCTGGGGCGCGTTCGTGCTCGGCTTCATCGTCCAGGATGAAACCCCGCGACGCAGCGACCATGCCTTGCTGCTGCTGCAGGCCGCCATCGCGGTGCTGCTGGTCTGGATGGAAGTGCGCACCGGCACCACGCCGGTGCTGACGGTGATCGTGGTGGCGCTGGCGGCGCGGCGCTGGCCGGTGCGCGCGGTATGGGCGCTGGCGATCGCGATGGACGTGGCCATGTACCTGATCCTCTCGCGCAACGGTTCCTTCGGGCAGCCCTGGCTGGTGGTCTCGCTGTATGGCGGCTTCCAGGCCTTCGCCGCGCTGACCACCCACTACGCCATGCAGGCCGGCCAGGCCCGCGATACCTTGATGCACGTCAACGCGGACCTGCTCGCCACCCGTGCCCTGCTCGCCGACAGTGCCCGCGACGCCGAGCGCCTGCGGCTGGCGCGCGAGCTGCACGACGTGGCCGGCCACAAGCTCACCGCGATGCGGCTCAACCTGCGCCGCCTGGCGGCCAATCCGGCCCTGGCCGGGCATGCGGAGCTGGCGCTGGCCGAACAACTGTCGGCGGAGCTGCTGGCCGACATCCGCAACGTCGTGCGCTCCATGCGCGACGACCCCGGCGTGGACCTGGCCACCGCATTGCGCGCGCTGGCCGCGCCGTTCCCGCGGCCGGCGCTGTCGGTGCAGATCGATCCGCAGGTGCGCGTGCGCGACACCCAGGTGGCCGAGACGGTGTTGCGGCTGGCGCAGGAGGCATTGACCAACGCCGCCCGGCATGCCGATGCCGAACACGTGCGGCTGCGCCTGTCCGAACGCGACGGCATGCTGTGCATCGACATCGAGGACGACGGCGCCGCGCCGCTGCAGCTGTGCGAAGGCAACGGCATTGCCGGCATGCGCGAGCGGCTGGCCGCGCTGGATGGACAACTGGAACTGGGCCGCGGCGCGCGCGGCGGCCTGCGATTGATTGCGAGGCTGCCTGCGTGAACCCCTCTTCCCTCCGTCTTGCCCTGGCCGACGACCAGGTGCTGGTCCGCGCCGGCCTGCGCGCATTGCTACAGGACCAGGGCCTGGTCGTGGCGATCGAGGCCGATGACGGCCAGTCGCTGCTCGACCAGCTGCAACCCGGCATGGTCGACGTCGTCCTGAGCGACATCCGCATGCCTGGGCTGGACGGCATCGAAGCGCTGCGCCAGCTGCGCGCACGCGGCGACCAGACCCCGGTGCTGCTGCTCACCACCTTCGACGAGGCCGACCTGCTGCTGCGCGCGCGCGAAGCCGGTGCGCAGGGTTTCCTGCTCAAGGACGCCGCGCCGGAAGAGCTGCGCGAGGCGATCGCCCGCGTCGCCGCCGGCGAGACTTTGCTGCAGCCGGTCAGTACCGACCCGGTGCGTGCCCGCTACCGCTATCGCGACGAGGCGCCGCCGACCGACAGCTTCGGCGAGCGCGAAGTGGCGATCCTGCGCCTGCTGGCCGGTGGCTATTCCAACAAGGAGATCGCGCGCACCCTGTTCCTGGCCGAAGGCACGGTGAAGAACTACGTCTCCAACATCCTCGACAAACTGGGCACGCGCGATCGCACCCGCGCGGTACTCAAGGCGATCACCCTGCGGGTGATCTGAGCACGGGGCTCAGCGGCGGACGTCGAACCGACCTTCGCCGATCAAGGCTTCCACCTCGCCCACCGAGACCGGGTTGAAGTCGCCGGGGATCGTGTGCTTCAGGCAGGCCGCGGCCAGGCCGAAGCGCACCGCCGCGTCCGCGCCCCGGCCCTCGATCAGGCCGTGCAGCACGCCGGCGGCGAAAGCGTCGCCCCCCCCGATGCGGTCGACGATGCCGGTCACGGATTCAGCCGGCGCCGACGCCTCGGTGCCGTCGCTGCCGAGCAGCATCGCGCCGAGGCTGTGGTGGTCCACGCTCAGCGTGGCGCGCTGCGTGCAGGCCATCCAGCGCAGCTGCGGAAATGCCGCGAACGCCTGTGCGGCGGCGGCGCGGACGCGTTCGCGCACGTCCTCCTGCGGGAACTCGCCGCCGAGCACGACGCCGATGTCACGGTAGTCGGCGAACACGATGTCGGCGCAGGCGAACAGCTCGCGCAGGATGGCGGTGGCATCGCCGCCCCAGCGCTGCCACAGCTTGGGGCGGAAGTTGCCATCGAACGACACCCGCGTGCCCTGCGCGCGCGCGGCGCGGGCGGCGTCGAGCGTGGCCTGCGCGGCGTCGGGGCCGAGCGCCGGACTCACCCCGGACAGGTGCAGCCAGTCGGCGCCGGCCAGCAGCGCCGGCCAGTCATAGTCCTGCGGGCTTGCCAGCTCGAACGCCGACTGCGCGCGGTCGTAGACCACCTCGCTGGCGCGATGGCCGGCACCGGTGGTCAGGAAATACAGGCCCATGCGTCCGGGCACGGCGCGCACGCGCGAGGTATCCACGCCATGCCTGCGCAGCTCGCCCGTGGCGGCGACGCCGAGCGGGTTGTCGGCGACCGCGCCGATCATCGCCACCTCATGTCCGAAGTGCGCCAGCGACACGCCGACGTTGGCCTCCGCGCCGCCGATATGGACGTCCAGGCGCGGCGACTGCAACAGCAGCTCGCGGCCGGGGGCGCCAAGGCGCAGCAGGAGTTCTCCGAAACAGACCACGCGGGTACGACGCATGCGGTTTTTCCTTGGATGGACGGACTGAAGACGACAGTGTGAAACTGACCAGCGGTGTCATTCTAGAGCCAGCCCAAACATGGCGGCAGGGTCCCCCACCCCGGCGGCTTTTGACGACACTCCGGCAACAATGCCCGAGGGTTTGCCAGGATTCGTCACAAAAGTGTTGAAAACCTTGCTGCGCTGCAAGATGGCACAAGGTTAAACAGCTGCTAACTTCTTTTTGACCAGCGGTGTCATCCGTTGGGACACCACCTGGAAAACAACGTAGTTCATGTACCCTTGGGAGGGGAGGACATGCAATCTCGTACCAATCTCCGGAAGACACCGGTTACCTTGCTCGCGCTTTCGATCGGTCTGGCCCTGCAGGGTTCGGCTTTCGCCCAGGACGCCGGCCAGCCCGTCCCGACCGGCCATCAGGCCCAGGACGCGGCGCAGGCAGAACAGGCCCAGGGCGCGGTTGACCTGGATACCGTCACCGTCACCGGCTACCGCGCCTCGGTCGAGAAGGCGCTGGACATCAAGCGTGGCGAGACCGGCATGGTCGACGCCATCGTGGCCGAGGACATCGCCAACTTCCCGGACACCAACCTGGCCGAGTCGCTGCAGCGCATCCCCGGCGTGGTCATCACCCGTGATGCCGGCGAAGGCCGCAACATCTCCGTCCGTGGCCTCGGCCCGGATTTCACCCGCGTGCGCATCAATGGCATGGAGGCGCTGACCACCGTCGGCGGCTCGGACCAGTCCGGCGGCTCCAACCGCTCGCGTGGCTTCGACTTCAACGTCTTCGCCTCGGACCTGTTCAGCCAGCTGATCGTGCGCAAGACCGCCTCGGCCGATGTCGAGGAAGGCTCGCTCGGCGCCACCGTCGACCTGCGGACCGCGCATCCGTTCGACTATGACGGTTTCACCCTGGCCGGCAGCGCGCAGGCCGCCTACAACGACATGTCCGAGAAGGCCGCGCCGCGCGTGGCCGGCGTGATCGCCAATACCTGGGCCGACGGTACCTTCGGCGCGCTGCTTTCGTTCGCCTACTCCGAGCGCCACCTGCTGGAAGAGGGCAGCAACTCCGGCCGTTGGGCCGGCGGCACCGCCAACAACGGCTTCAACAAGGCCTCGCCGTTCGCCGAAGCCAATGATCCCAACGTGTGGAGCCCGCGCTTCCCGCGCTACACCTACATGAAGCACGACCAGGAGCGCACCGGCGTCACCGGCTCGCTGCAATGGAAGCCGGGCGACAACACCGAGTTCACCCTTGACGGCATGTACTCCAAGATCGATGCCAAGCGCACCGAGAAGTACATCGAGGCGATCTCGTTCTCGCGCGGCGCCTCGCAGGGCGGCAAGCCGGAAATGGTGGTCAATGACGGCTACATCGACCCGGCCACCGGCGCACTGCTGTACGGCCAGTTCGACAACACCGACATCCGCGCCGAGCACCGCTACGACGAGTGGAACACCGTCTTCAAGCAGCTCGCCCTGTCTGGTGAGCACCGCTTCAGCGACGTCTTCAAGATCAACGGCCAGGTCGGCACCTCGAGCTCCAAGCACGAGAACCCGATCCAGACCACGATCATCATGGACAAGCTCAACGTCGACGGCTACAGCTACGACTACCGGGGCGACAGTCGCTTCCCGGTGTTCAACTACGGCATCGACCCGACCGATCCGAACGGCTGGACCCTGGCCGAGATCCGCCTGCGTCCGCAGTACGTCGACAACGACTATGACATCGGCGACCTCGACTTCACCTGGAACATGGCGTCCAGCTTCACCCTGAAGGGCGGCGTCCAGTACAAGGACTACACCTTCAAGACCCGCGAACTACGCCGTGCGTCCGAAGTGACGGTGCCGGCGTTCTCGACCGGCAACAAGATCGTGCCGGCCGACTTCACCGAACTGGCGCGCCTGAGCGGCATCACCGGCTCGCCGAACGCCTGGGTGATCCCGGACCTGGACAAGATCGCCGACGCGCTGGACATCTACAGCAACACCGGCACCTTCGCCCTGGCCGAGCGTGCGGTGAACACCCGCAGCGTGGAGGAGAAGGACACCGGCTTCTGGTTGATGGGTGACTTCGGCTTCGACATCGGCAGCGTGCCGTTCAGCGGCAATGTCGGTGCCCGCTACGTCAAGACCAAGCAGTCCGCGACCGGCTATGCCACCGTGGGTACCGCCCTGGTCAATACCACGGTCGACCGCGAATACGACGACTTCCTGCCGTCTTTGAACCTGGTCGCGAACGTCACGCCTGACTTCCTGATCCGCTTCGGCGCGGCGAAGGTGATGGCGCGCCCGGGCCTGGGCAGCCTGACCCCGGGCGTGACCGTCAACGTGTCCGGTGGTGCGCGCACCGTCAGCGGAGGCAACCCGAACCTGGATCCGATCCGGGCCAAGACCGCAGACCTTGGCTTCGAGTGGTACTTCGACGAAGGCGCGATGCTCGGCCTGGCGCTGTTCTACAAGGACATCGACAGCTTCGTGCAGACTGCCCGCACCGTGATGCCGTACTCGGCCAGCGGCCTGCCGGTCAGCCTGCTCGACGGTACCGGCGCAGCGGCCACCGACGACTTCACCTTCAGCGTGCCGCTCAACACCCCCGGCGGCGACTTGAAGGGCGCGGAGGTGAACTACACGCAGAACTTCACCTTCCTGCCGGGCAAGTGGGCGAATTTCGGCGTCCAGCTGAACTACACCTACGTCGATTCGACGATCCAGTACCTGACCACCACCGGCGCCAACTCGCTGGAGACCGACCTCACCGGCCTGTCGAAGAACTCGTACAACGGCACGCTGTTCTACGAAGGTGACAAGTTCAGTGGTCGCGTCTCGTATACCCACCGCGACGACTACCTGACCCAGGTGCCGGCGACGGAGGCGGGCTTCGACGTCCACGGCATGACCGCGGTGAACACGGTCGATGCGTCCTTCAGCTATGCGATCGACGATCACCTGCAGATCACCCTGGAAGGCATCAACCTGACCAACGAACCCTCGGACGAGTGGGTCGGTTCGGCCTGGCAGCTGCCGCTGCAGTACAGCGAGACCGGCCGCCAGTACATGATCGGCGTGCGCTACAAGTTCTAAGTGTTCAAGTGGCATCGCATCCCCGGCCTTGGCCGGGGATGCGCTTTTTGATGGTGCGGTGCAGGATGTCGCCGGAGGGCGGGATCGTTAGCTTGGCCCGCCTGTCGCGGCCGCTGGTCGCGATGGCGCGGGAACCGCGCCGGCCGGGCTCCCCTGGAGCGCGGCATCGATCCACTGCCCCGGGGATGTTCGTTGATGGCTTTCCTGCACCTGTTCCATGCCCGCCCGTCGGCGCGCCGCGCCGCGCTGCTGGCCTTCCTGTCTGCCTGCCTGCTGCCGCCAGCGGCGACCGCAGCGCCCGAAGCCGCGCAGCTGCTGTTCCGCGTGTCGGCCGACCAGGGCTTCAATGCCGATGTCGCCGCCGGCGACCCGGTGCCCAATTTCCGCGACAAGGTCGCGCGCGTGCCGACCGGGGTCCATGGCGATGCCATCGAATGGGCCGACGACGGCGTGCTGTCCTGGAATGCCCCGGGCAACCTGTATACCGAGCGCGGTACGCTCGCCTTCTACTGGCGTTCGCGCTATCCGGTCGGGGAGGCGCCGTTCGTGATCTTCCGCGTCGGCTACGCCGACCACAGCAGCTGGGACATGGCCTGGTTGCGCATCGACTGGAATGGCCACGGCTTCGATGCCTTCGTCACCGACGCCAACCTGGCGCGCACGCGGGTGTCGTTCCGCATGCCGAAAGCGCCGGCCGCCAGCGACTGGACGCACCTGGCCTTCAGCTGGGACGAAACCCGGGGCGTGCGGCTCTACGTCGACGGCCGCGAGGTCGAGCGCGTGGACACCACGGCCGACTATGACGCCGCGCTCGACCAGTTCGGTCTGGCCGGGCGGGTGATGTCGCCGCACCAGGTGCAGAGCCGCTACAACTTCCTGCGCGGCAGCGATTTCGACGAAATCCGCATCTATGACCGCATGCTCGATGCCGCCGGCGTCGCCGCGCTCGCCGCCCAGCGTGAACCGGCCACCGCGCCGGCGACCGGGGATGCGGCCGCGCGCGAGCAGGCCTGGCTGCACCGCTACGGCTTCGATCGTGCGGCACCACCGGTGCTCGACGCCGACGTCACCCGTATCCGCAAGGTCGAGTTCGCCGATACCCGCGACATGAAGGCCTGGATGTGGAAGGCCACCGACGGCATCGCCGAAACCACCTGGCCCGGCGTCTACAACCGTTCGCGCCTGCCCGGCCGCAACGACTATTTCCAGTTGCCGGACTGGAACGTCTATGTCGAGGGCGGCCAGGCCCTGACCCTGACCCTGCCCGACGAGCCGTTCAATCGGATCGAGATCCGCGGCGCCGCCTTCGGCCAGGCCGAGTACGCCGCCGCCGGACAGCCGGCGCAGCCGCTGTTCGCGCGCCCGCGCGGGGTGGTGCGCAGCGTCGACGGCTTCGCCGAACGTCGCGGCGGCACGCTGACGTTCCGCAATGCCGAGCAGGAAACGCCGATCCAGGAGATCTGGGCCTATGACGTCGGCGCCGGGGAAGTGCCGGCCGGCACCGCCACCCTGCGCTACACCGTGCGCAGCGATATCGCCCCGGACTACGACAACCTGGCCGCGCTGCGCGCCTACATCGCCGGTCGCCACCCGGCGGCCGAGCGCGATACCGTCGTCGCCCTGCCGGCCAAGGCGCCCGCGCGCAAGCGAACAGATACCGTCGTGCCCGGGCGCCGCCCGATCGTGCACGTGCTGGTGCCCGCTTCGCTCGGCCAGCCGCCGGCCGACCAGCCGCTGATGCGCAGCTGGGCCTATGGTTGGGAGAACATGCATGACGGCCTGGACGGCATCGCCATCGACCTGCCGGCGCTGGACCTGCCGGGCAACGCCGAGGGCCTGATCCCGCTCAACATCCGCGTGAAGGATCCGATCTGGCCGGCACGCGACCTGATCGACGTGTCGGTGTCGGTGCGGCCGAAGCAGGCGCGCACGCTGTGGCTGGACCTGCGCGACCGCATGCTCACCTCCGACAGCCTGATGATCGACATCGCCGCCGGTGTGCCGCAGTTTGATGGCAGGGCGCTTGACGGTACCCAGCTGCGGCTGGTGTTCAAGGCGCGCGAACAGGCCAGGGCCGAGCATGTCGCCGACCGCTTCAACCAGGTCAAGGACAACTGGGGGTTCCTGGTCGAGGAGCACACCACCTCGCAGCGCCAGCTGCTGTACCGCCGCCTGCACGGCGATGCGACCGACCTGCTGAGGATCGACCCGGATCACGCGCTCGGCCGCGAATACTGGAACGACATGAGCTACGGCAACCAGTCGCCGCTGCCGGTGGCCATGCCCACGGTGCCCAAGGGCATGCCGGCGTGGGCGTTCTGGCAGCTGGAGGATCTGAAGACGACACGTCGCTACATCCACTGGTGGATCGACGAGCGGCAGGTGCCCTACGGCGACTTCGGCGGCGGCATTTCCGACGACACCGACCTCACCCAGCAGTGGCCTGGCATGGCGTTGATGGGCGTGGATCCGGATCGCCTCAATGCCTCCTTGACCGCGCTGTCCGATGCCAATTACCGCAACGGCATGTTCACCGACGGGCTGTCCACGATCGAGACCGACGAGCTGCACAGCTACGAGGAGGGCATCAACCTCAACAGCCAGATGCTCTACCTCAACTGGGGCGACCCGCTGACCGTCGAACGGCTGATGACCACGGTGAAGGCGTTCGACCGCATCATCCAGGTCAACCCGCAAGGCCACCTGCTGTTCGCCAGCAACTGGTTCGGCGGACGCAAGGTGTATCGCGAACCCAACTGGCAGTGGCAGAAGCCTTACTCGTTCCCGATCCTGCATCCGGCGATGCTGATGGGCCTGTACAACGCCGACCCCGACAGCCGCCGCATCATCACCGGCCTGGCGGACGGCTACCTGGCCCACGCCTATACCAATGCCAAGGGCCAATGGGCGCTGCCCAACGAGATCCAATGGTCCACCGGCAAGACCCGTGGCGGCGAGCTGTTCGATGGCAGCGGCGGAGCCGACGTGATGCACACCTTCTGGGCGGCATGGCGACTGTCCGGCGGCCAGGAGCGCTATCTGAAACCCCTGGACTATCGCGTGCAGCGAGCGGGCCCGGATGGACTGGCGCTGCTCAACGAGAACTTCCTCGACGCGCTCGGCAAGCGCGACAGCTGGGGCGCCGAGCTGGTGCACGCGGCCGACCAGCCGGACACCGTGCCCGACTTCGCCCACCACGTGGCGTGGGAAGCCAGTGGCGACAAGCGCTACCTGGAAACGCTGTACCGCAGCGAGACCCGCGACAAGCTGCAGAACTTCTACATGAACACCGAAGGACACTGGTGGTCGGACCGGGTGGAGTCGCCGACCGTCAACCTGCAGCGCGCCCGGCTGGGCGGCGTGGCCCTGAAGCGCAACCAGACCTGGCCGGGCAATACCGTCAGCTGGCGCTTCGAAGATCCCGAGGGCGCGGTGCAGGTCGCCCTGCTGCTGCCGCAGCCACGCCCGGACCGTTTCAGGGTGATCGCGTACAACACCGCGGGCCGCGCGCAGAAGGCGCGCATGAGTACCTGGAACGTCACCGCCGGCCAGTGGCGCCTGCGCAGCGGCGTGGACCGCGACGGCGACGACGCGATCGATGGCAAGGCGCAGGTGCGTGAACTGGACTTGTCGCGCAGCGCATCCACCGAGGTGGTGTTCGCCGCGCGGACGACCACCGTGCTGGAGTTCGAACTGGTGCGGGCCTCCGATCCGGTGGAGCAACGCGCCGACGTCGGCATCGGTCGCGGTGATGTCCGCCGGGTGGGCGATGTGGTGGAGGTAACCGTGCACAGCCTCGGCCACGCGGATGCACCGAGCGGCGTGGCGGTGCTGGAGGATGCGCGCGGTCGCGAGCTCGGCCGTGCGCGCTTCGACGCCCTGCCGGCGCCCCGCGACCTGCAGCCACACACGCAGGCCCTGCGCCTGGCGGTGCCGGCCGGTGCTGACCTGCGTGGCGCACGGGTTCGCCTGCGGCTCGACGGTGATGCGCTCGAGGTCACCGAACTCAACAACGTCGCCGCGCTGGCGCAATGACCCGGCAGGCGCCGCCATGGGCCAAGGCTCATGGCGGATCCACCTGCTGGATGCCCGGTTCGCCCATCAGCAGGCTGCGCAACGCCAGGTCGAGATCGGCGAGCGCGGTTTCGGCGGCGGTACGATCCAGCCAGTAAGCCAGCCACGATCGCTCCATTGCCGCATGGCAGTGCCACAGTCGCGCGCCCGCGCGGGCGACCACGGTCAGCGGCTCGCCGGGTGGCGTTGCGTCCGGCGGAGGGGCGTCGCTGCTGTCCACATCGACGCTGCCGCAGCCGATCCATAGCAGGTGCGGCCGCTGGCGGGCGACCACGCACCAGCCCCAGTCCTCCTGTCGCGCCTGCGCGTTTGGATAGCCGCGGCCGACCAGGCCGTCGCGCAGCCAGTGTGCGAGCTGTCGCCCATAGATGCCGGGACACACCGGCCGGTCTTCCCCCGGCTCGACGCGGAATCGTCGCGAGCGGAACCAGTATCCCTGCATTGCCGTCCTCCTTCACGGGCTGTCCGGTCATCCTGCGGGGGACGACCGGGCCGGCCAATACGACGAAGGCGGGCGATCAGGTCAGAAAGTACCGCGCTGCATAAAGGGCACGCGCCCGTACAGCAGGCGCTCGCCGCCGCGCGGGTCATCTTCCTGCCGCGTCGAGGTGTCAAAGCGCAGGGTCTGGCGGCGGGCAAGCCCGTAGGGTTCCCACGCGGCCAGGCCGGCATGGTTCGGATCGCCATGGCGGGCGAAGGCGAGCAGGGTGTCGCTCATCAGTGCGGCGATGCGGCGCGCCTGCTCGCCATCGCCGGTGCGGGCACCGGGCTGGCCGATGTTGTCGAACACCAGCGGGATGTCGAGCGTGTGGTAGGCACCCAGCTTCGGCTCCAGCGGCGAGGCCCAGTCCAGCTGGTAGGCCCAGGTAGGCGCGCCCTGGCGCGCCCGTGCCTCCAGTTCCTCGATGGCGCCCCGCCACGAGCGACCGGCGGTGGTGGCGGCGAAGAAGACGTCGGAGGGCGAGTAGTGCGGATACAGCCGCCGGTACTCGGCGATCACCACCGCAGGCGACAGGTCCACGTACTGCTGCTTCTCCAGTTTCGCCGGCAGATCGTCCCAGGCGAGGGTGAAATTGACCGGATCGTGGCCGAGGAAGGCGCGGGTTTCATCGTGGGTATTGCCGATCACCATCGGGATCGACGCCGACTGCGCCGGAGCTTCCGGCCAGAACGGATGCGTCGGCAGCACCCGCGAATCGAGCACCGGGCCGAGGTACAGCGCGGTGTCCTCGGCGCGCGAGGGATCGCGGACCTGGGCGGCGGCGACCAGCTCGGCGGCGGGCAGCGTGCGCAGCGCATCGACCTGCGAGGGGCGCAGCTTGAGCGCATCGAGGACCAGTGCCGCGCGCTGCGCCGCCGCGCGGGGCCCGCCTGCGGTGACCTGCTGGCCGCTCATGGTCCAGGCCCGATGGAACAGCCCGCGCGCGGCCGGCATCGCCATCAGCGTGGCGATCTTGGCGCCGCCGCCGGACTGCCCGAACACGGTCACGTTGCCGGGATCGCCGCCGAACGCGTGCGCATGCTCGCGAATCCACTGCAGCGCCTGCACCAGGTCGAGCTGGCCCACGTTGCCTGAATCGGCCAGCGACGCATCGCCGAACGGTGCCAGGTACAGATAACCAAACGCGTTGAGCCGATGGTTGACGGTGACCACGACCACGTCGCCGCGCCGGCACAGGTTGACGCCGTCGTACAGCGCGCTGCTGCCCGAGCCGTTGTTGTAGGCGCCGCCATGGATGTAGAACAGGATCGGCCGCCGCCCGCCATCGCGCAGCGCCGGCGTCCACACGTTCAGGCGCAGGCAGTCTTCGCCGGTCGCCTCGTCGGCCTTGGGCTGCGGCGAGGCGGTGCCATAGGCGGTTGCTTCGCGCACGCCACGCCAGGGCGTTTCGATGCGTGGCGGCTGGAAGCGATGGGTCGAGGTGTCGGCGCCGTAGGGAATGCCCTTGAACACCAGGATCCCGCGATCGCGATAACCCCCGACGCGACCGCCGCGCACGCGCGCCAGTGGCGTATCGGTGACCGTACCGGCGCCGGCATGCGCGAACGGGCTGGCCACGCTGGCGGCCAGCCCGGCCAGCGCGGCGTCGCGCAGGAAACGCCGGCGGCAAGGATCGATCATGGATGGCCCGGTCATGGTGCGGTGCCTGTCGGTTGTGAGTGGATCCAGTCCAGTGCCAGGCGCGGCCAGGCGGCCAAGGTCAGCCCGGCGGTGCCGCGGATACCGAAGCCGTGGCCGCCGCGTGGAAAGACATGCAGCTCGGCCGGCACGCCGGCCTGGCGCAGCGCGGCATGGAACAGCAGGCTGTTGTCCACCGGCACGACATCGTCGTCCTGTGCGTGCAGCAGGAAGGTCGGCGGCGTATGCGCATCCACATGCAGCTGCGGCGAGTAGCGGCGTGCGCGGAGGTCGTCGGGATGCTCGCCGAGCAGCTGCCGGCGTGAACCCGGATGCGCGGCGGCGCCGGTCATGTCGATCACCGGATAGATGAGCAGCTGGAAGTCCGGCCGCGCCGACTGCCGGTCCACCGCGTCGCGCGGTGGATGCACGATGTCGTCGTAGCGCGTGCCGAGGCTGGCGGCGACATGGCCCCCGGCGGAGAAGCCCATCACGCCGATGCGATGCGGATCCACGCCCCACTCGCCGGCGCGGGCGCGGATCAGCCGCAACGCGCGCTGTGCATCCACCAGCGGTGCATCCGCGCCATCGGCATGGCCTTCGCCCGGCAGGCGATAGCGCAGGACGAACAGGGTCGCGCCGCCCTGCTCGACGAAGGTCGGCTGCAGGGCCGTGCCTTCCTTGTCCAGCACGATCCGCGAGTAACCGCCGCCGGGGATCACCAGCACGGCGGTGCCGTCCGGCCGGGCTGGGCGCTGGACCACCAGGTAGGGGCGGCTGACATGGTCGACGAAGCGGTCCGGCAGGGCCGGGTCGGGGCTGCGTTCGAGCACGCGCTGCGGCGTGGCCAGTGCGGCATCGCCCGGCGCGAGCCCGTCACCGGGCCACAGGGGGATGCGGGCGGCCGTCTCGGCGGCGGTTTCGGCCGAGGGCCACGGGGCCGGCTCTTCCGCCGCGGCCACGCCGGGCAGCAGGACGGACCCGGCGAGGACCAGGCCCAGGGCCAGCCGCCGGCCATTGGAAATGCTTCGCTGCATGACCCCTCCCAGGGCTTGGCGGGCCGGCGGGCGGATTTATGCCGCACTGCACATTGCCCATGACACCGGTTTACCATATACATCGTTCCATGCCACTGTCGATGGGCAGTGCAACATCGACCCACCCCGGAGGTACCCCTTGAGCCAACAAGCCGGACAGCAGGATTCGCCCGCGTTGTCAGCGATCGCCCAGTCCTTTGTCGAGGCCCGTCAGCAGGGCCGGTCGCTGCCCGAATTCCCGGGAGAAATCCCGGCGGATCTGGTGACCGCCTATCGCGTCCAGGACCTGGCGATCGCCCGCTGGCCGGACCAGGTCGTGGGCTGGAAGGTCGGCTATATCGCCGCCGAGCGTCGTGACGCCTCCGGGGACGAGCGTCTGCTGGGCCCGATTTTCTCCCGCGCGCTGTGGAATGCCACCGGTAGCATCAACGAGTTTCCGATCTACGTCGGGGGCTTCGGCGCGGTCGAGGCTGAATACGTGTTGCAGCTCGACGCCGATGCCCCGGACGACAAGCTGGACTGGACGCCGGCCGAGGCCGAGGCGCTGCCGGCCCGGCTGTTCATCGGCGTGGAGATCGCCAGCAGCCCGTTGGCGACGATCAACCAGCTGGGCCCGCGCGTGGTCATTTCCGACTTCGGCAACAACAACGGCCTGATCCTCGGCCCGGAAGTCACCGACTGGCGGGCGCGCGAGGAATCCAGCCTGCGTGCCGAAACGCTGATCGACGGGCAGGTCGTCGGTACGGGCGGTGCGACCCTGCTGCCCGGTGGCCTGCGTGCCGCCTTCGCCTTCGCCCTGGCGCGCTCGGCGCGCCGTGGCCGGCCGCTCAAGCGCGGCGACCTGATCGCCACGGGCAATGCCACCGGCATCCACGACATCGGCGTGGGCCAGCAGGCGATCATCCGCTTCGACGGCATTGGCGAGCTTCCCTGCAGGGCCATCGCCGCGGGCTGAACGTACCCACCCACCAGTGGACTGAGCGCGGGAGGGCGCGAATGATCACACGTAGAGGTTTCATCGGCGTCGGTCTCGGCGCCGCGCTGGCCGCCCCGATCGGGGCGGCGCGGGCGATCACCCGCGCCCCGGCCGGGCAGATCCTGACCGCCACCGACGTGCACGTGTCGGACTATCCCACCGTCGAGGCCGTGCGCTGGATCGGCCAGCAGCTGGAGCAGGAAACCGGCGGGCGGCTGAAGCTGCGCCTGTACCACTCCGGCCAGCTGGGCCGAGAGTCCGAGGCGATCGACATGGCGCGCTTCGGCGCCATCGACATCACCCGCGTCTACTCCGGCGCGCTCAACAATGCCTTTCCGCTGACCCAGGCGCTGTCGCTGCCCTATGTGTTCGACTCGGTCGAGCACCAGCGCCGCGCGCTGGACGGCGACGTCGGTGAGAGCGTGCTGCGCGGCTTCGAGTCACGCGGGCTGGTGGGCCTTGCGATCTACGATTCCGGCGCGCGCTGCTTCTACAACACCAAGCATCCGATCGTCGAACCGCGCGACCTGCACGGGCTCAAGATCCGCGTCGCCAACTCGGACATCGCCATCCAGCTGATGCGCCTGCTCGGCGCCAACCCCACGCCGATGTCCCTGGGCGAGACCTTCTCGGCCATGGAGACGCACATGATCGACGGCGCCGAGAACAACATGCGCAGCTTCCAGTCCAGCCGCCACTTCGAGGCGGCGCGCTACTGGTCGCAGAGCGAGCACTCGTATGCGCCGGACATCCTGGTGATGTCCAGGGCCAGCTTCGAGGGCCTGGCACCGGCCGACCGCGAACGCGTGGTGCGCCTGGCGCGCGCCTCGGTCCCGGTCATGCGCCAGCTGTGGGATACCTCCGAGGCCGCCGCGCGCGAAGACGTGAAGGCCCATGGCATCCACTTCAACGACGTCGACATGGACGCGTTCCGCAGGGCCGCCGCTCCGCTGCTGGCCGAATACCACCAGCGCCCGGAGATCGAAGCGCTGTACCGCCGCATCCGCGCACTGGCCTGAGGCGACGATGACCGACGACACCTACACCCGCAGCCTCCCGCCCGCCCAGCGCGTGCTCGACCGACTTGCCGATGCCTCCATCTACACCGCCGCCGCCGCGCTGCTCGGGTTGGTGGTGGTGCAGGGCTGGCAGGTCTTCACCCGCTACGTGCTCAACGATTCGCCCAGCTGGACCGAACCGGTGACGTTGCTGCTGCTGAGCGCGGCGATGAGCCTGGGCGCTGCATCCGGCGTGCATACCAACCGCCACTTCGGTTTCTTCCTCCTGGCCGAACGGCTGCCCCCGCATGGCCGCCGTGCGATGGAAGTGCTGCGCGCACTGGTGATGGCCGCGATCGGCGCGGTCCTGGCCTGGTGGAGCACCGTGCTGCTGATCGATGGCCTGGACATCAAGATCGCCGGCGCCTCGATGCCGCAGAGCGTCAACTACCTGCCGCTGGCGATCGGCGGCACGCTGATGTGCGTGTTCGCCCTGTACCGCGCCTGGCGCGCGGTGTTCCCACTGTCCGCAGCCGATGAAGGGGCTGCCACGGAACGTGGCGTCGAAGAGCGCGCCATTGAAGGAGAAGCCTGAGCCATGGCCATGACCATCCTGTTGGGCCTGTTCATCCTGCTCATGGTCTTCGGCGTGCCGGTGGCCTATGCGCTGGCGGTCGCCTCGCTGGCGACCCTGCTCTACCTGGACCTGCCGAGCATCGTGCTGGTGCAGCAGATATCGGCCGGTTCCGGGTCGGCGTCGCTGATCGCCATCCCGTTGTTCATCTTCGCCGGCGAGCTGATGCTGCGGGGCGGCATCTCCGAGCGGCTGATCGCGCTGGCCGCGTCGCTGGTCGGGCGCCTGCGCGGCGGCCTGGGCCAGGTCAGCGTACTGTCGTCGCTGTTCTTCGGTGGCGTCTCCGGTTCGGCGATCGCCGACGTGTCGGCGGTCGGTGGCACGATGATCCCGCAGATGGTCAAGCGCGGTTACGACCGCGACTACGCGGTCAACGTCAGCATCACCGCCGCGCTGGTGGCGCTGCTGGTGCCGCCGTCGCACAACCTGATCCTGTTCTCGGCCGCGGCCGGCGGCGGCATCTCGATCGCCGACCTGTTCGCCGCCGGCATCGTCCCGGCGCTGCTGATGACCGTGGCGATGATGGTCGCCGGTTATGCGGTCGCCCGCCATCGCGGGTACGGCACCGAGCCGTTCCCTGGCTGGCGCGCGGTGCTGCTGCGACTGATCGGCGCACTGCCCGGCCTGGGCCTGGTGCTGCTGATCTTCGTCGGCATCCGCGCCGGCATCTTCACCGCGGTGGAGAGCGCGGCGATCGCCGTGGTGTACGCGCTGCTGGTGACCGCGCTCCTCTACCGCCAGCTCAAGTGGGGCGAGTTCTTCGCGGCGGTGACCCATGCCGCGCGCACCACCGGCGTGATCCTGTTCGTGATCGCCACCGCCGCGGTGTTCGGCTGGCTGCTGGCCTACCTGCAGGTGCCGGCGGCGGCCGTGGACTTCCTGCAGTCCTTCGCCCACAGCCAGCGCACCGTGCTGCTGATGATCGTGGTGATCCTGCTGGTGCTGGGCATGTTCATGGACCTGGCGCCGAAGATCCTGATCTGCACGCCGATCTTCCTGCCGGTGGTGAAGGCCTACGGCGTGGACCCGATCCATTTCGCGCTGGTGATGGTGCTGGCCGGCGGCATCGGCCTGGTCACCCCGCCGGTGGGCTCGGTGCTGTTCATCGGCACGGCGATCGGCAAGATCAGCATCACCGATTCGATGAAGACGATCTGGCCGTTCTGGCTGTCGGCACTGGGCGTGCTGCTCATCGTGGCGTTCTTCCCGCAGCTGTCGCTGTGGCTGCCGGCGATGCTGCGGGCCGGTTGAGGCGGGGTGGACATGCCTGCAGGCAGGGCGTCGGCCGGCCTGCAGGCGGCAACGGCAACGGGTGGAGGAAATGTAATGCGCAAGGGCATGTGGTGGCTGGTGGTGGGCGTACTGCTGTGCACGGGGGCACACGCAGCGGAGTGGAAACGCGGGATCGAGCACCAGCGCATCGCCGACCAGGGCGACGGGACCTACCTCAATCCGGTGCTGGCCGGCGACCATCCCGATCCTTCCGTGCTCAAGGATGGCGATGACTACTACCTGACGCTGTCCTCGTTCGACGCCTATCCGGGCCTGCCACTGTGGCATTCGCGCGACCTGGTCAACTGGCAGCCGATCGGCCATGCCATCACCACCAATGTCGGCGCGATCTGGGCGCCGGACCTGGTCAAGCACAAGGGCCGCTATTACATCTACTTCCCGGCGCGCCAGGGCGAGAACGGCACGCGCAGCAACTTCGTGGTCTGGGCCGATCGCATCGAGGGCCCGTGGAGCGCGCCGATCGACATCGGCCTGGGCAAGTACATCGATCCCGGCCACGCGGTCGGCGAGGACGGCAGGCGCTACCTGTTCCTGTCCGGCGGCGATTACGTGCAGCTGTCCGACGACGGGCTGAAAGTGGTCGGCACGCCGAAGCACGTCTACGACGGCTGGAAGTACCCGGAAAGCTGGGACGTGGAGGCCTACGCCCAGGAAGGCCCGAAGATCACCCGTCATGGCGGCTGGTACTACATGACCACCGCGGTCGGGGGCACCGCCGGTCCGCCGACCGGCCACATGGTGATCACCGCGCGCTCGCGGTCGATCCATGGGCCATGGGAGAACGCCCCGGGCAACCCGATCACCCGTACGAAGTCGGCCAAGGAGCCGTGGTGGTCACGCGGCCACGCCACCCTGGTCGAAGGCACCGACGGCCGCTGGTGGATGCTTTATCACGGCTACGAGAACGGCTACTGGACGCTCGGCCGGCAGGCGTTGCTGGATCCGATCGAATGGACCGCCGACGGCTGGTTCGTCGCCAAGGGGGGCGACCTTGGCCAGCCGCTGCGCAAGCCCAGCGGAAAGGCCCTGCCACATGGGCTGTCGATCTCCGATGCCTTCGACGGCAAGCAGCTCGGGCCGCAGTGGTCGTTCTACGCCCCGGCCGCCAACGAGTTCGAGCGTTTGTCCTTCGGCGACGGTGGCATGACCGTGCGTGGCAAGGGCCACGCGCCGCGTGAAAGCTCGCCGCTGACCGCGATCGCCACCGACCCGGCCTATGAATTCGAGGTCCGCATGCAGATCGGCCCCGGTGCGATCGGCGGCGCCCTGCTGTTCTACAGCGACCGCCTGTACGCCGGCGTCGGCAGCAACGGCCGCGACTTCATCCTGCATCGCTACGGCGAGGAGCGGCCGAAGCAGCTGGCGCCGGGCCCCGGCGGCGAGCTGTGGATCCGCGTGCGCAACGACCGTCATATCGTCACGATCCACACCAGCGGCGACGGCCAGGCCTGGACCAGATATCCGGTGCAGATGGAAGTCTCCGGCTACCACCACAACGTGGCCGGCAAGTTCCTGGCGCTGAAGCCGGCGATCTATGCCGCCGGCGACGGGCAGGTGAAGTTCCTGGATTTCCGCTACCGCGCGCTGGACGCCACCGACGCGGCCCCGGCGGCCCCGTAGCCGGCCGCGTGGGGGCGCAGCCGGGACGGTGCCCCCGGAACTCCCGGCGCCCGGCGTGGTCCGATCCCCTCGCCGCCACAACCGGGGCGACGCAAACGCTAGAATCCACCCACTTCCTACGATCCGCCGCCCATGCCGCGCAAGAATGCAGAAGAGGCCGTCGTCGGCCTGCCCAAGGGCAAGGCCGCGACCATCAATGACATCGCCCGCCTGTCGGGGGTCTCCAAGAAGACCGTTTCGCGCATCATCAACAACTCGCCGCTGGTGCGGCAGGACACCCGCGAAAAGGTCGAGGCGCTGATGCGCGAGGTCGGCTACGCGCCGGATCCGCTGGCGCGCGGGCTGGCGTTCCGCCGCTCTTTCCTGATCGGCATGGTCTACGACAACCCGACCGCCCAGTACATCGTCGACATGCAGTACGGCGCGCTGGATGCCCTGCGTGGGTCGAGCTTCGAACTGGTGGTGCACCCCTGCGACACCCGCAGCCCCGGTTACATCGATGGCGTGAGGCGCTTCGTCCAGCAGCAGAAGCTGCACGGGGTGATCCTGGTGCCGCGCGCTTCCGAAGACCAGGCGCTGGCCGACATGCTGGCCGAGATCGGCTGCCGCTATACGCGCATCGCCTCGGTCGCGCTGGACCAGACCTCGCAGACCGTCATCACCCACGATGCAGAGGGCGCCGCAGAAGCGGCCGACTACCTGATGTCGCTGGGCCACCGCGACATCGCGCTGGTGACCGGTCCGAGCAATTACCGCTCCTCGATCGAGCGCACCAGCGGCTTCCTCGACGCGCTCAAGCGTCGCGGCATCGACCTGCCGCCTGAGCGGGTGGTCGAGGCCGGCTACACCTTCGAGTCCGGCGTGGCCGCGGCCGAGAAGCTGCTGCTGTCCAAGCAGCGCCCGACCGCCATCTTCACCGGTAACGATGAAATGGCCGCCGGCATCTACAAGGTCGCCCTGCGCGCCGGCATCAGCATCCCGCGCCAGCTGTCGGTCATCGGCTACGACGACAGCTCGCTGGCCTCGCGCCTGTGGCCTTCGCTGACATCGGTGCGCCGGCATACCCGCGATACCGGCCGCACCGCGGCGGCGATGCTGATCCAGCCCGAAGGCCAGCCGACGATGCCCACGGCGAGCGTGCGCCCGCATCTCATTGTTCGGGATTCCTGCCAGCCTCCGGAGGATTGACGTTCTCCCGGGTCTGCGGTGGCGCTTCCCGCTGCATGGCTCGAAGGGTCTTCGTTGATCGGGAGGAGGGGGATGGGTTGCGGCCTGGCGGCCGCTGGTTGCTGTTTTCCGCTGGCTGGACGATGGCTGGACTTCGTTTGGGTCTGGGGTGGGTGGGTCGCGGGCGTTGCGGCGCGCTGCCTGCTGCCGCTCATGTCCCCGGGCTCGGGCCTGCGGCCCAAGCCTCCTCCTTTGCTTCCCGTCAGCAGGCAGCGCACCCCGCCCCGCGACCCAGCAATCCCCTGCGGCTTTTCGCGACAAAACATCGCCCATCGACGCGCAATCCCAGGACAACCGATCCGCATCGAAGGCCAGCCGAGCCCAAGCGGCCGCCAGGCCGCAACCTCCACTCCCCCTATCGTGCACTGCGCAATGACACCGGTGGTCAGAATGGCCTAGAATCCCTCCCGCACACACTCGACGTGGGGCCATGACGCCCCGCCCGCCACCGGAGACGCCATGTACGCCAAGACCGTTTATGCCACCCACCCGCAGGCCATCCAGGGCGTCAGCAATGACGAACTGCGCGACCTGTACCTGCTGGACGGCCTGTTCGCCGACGACGCGGTCACCCTGAAGTACACGCATTACGAGCGCTTCGTGATCGGTGGCGCCGCGCCGGTGAAGGGTCCGGTCTCGCTGCCCAGGCAGACCGAACCGGCTTCGGCCGCCGGCCATCCGTTCCTGGAGCGCCGCGAGCTGGGCGTGATCAACGTCGGCGCCGGTACCGGCACCGTGACCGTCGATGGCACCGAGTTCACCCTCGCGCCGAAGGATGGCCTGTACGTGCCGATGGGCAGCGCCGAGGTGGTCTTCGCTTCCAGCGATGCCGCCAACCCCGCCAGGTTCTACCTCGCCTCGACCCCGGCCCATGCCCGCTTCGAGGCCAAGCACATCTCGATCAAGGACGCCGTCCCGCTCGAGCGCGGTGCGCTGGAGACCAGCAACGAGCGCACCATCTACCAGTACATCGTGCCGGCGACCTGCCCGTCCTCGCAGCTGCTGCTGGGCCTGACCATCCTCAAGCCGGGCAGCGTCTGGAACACCATGCCGCCGCACCTGCACGACCGTCGCAGCGAGGTCTACTTCTACTTCGACCTCGGCGAGAAGGATCGCGTCTACCACTTCATGGGCGAGCCGGAAGCGCAGCGCCACATCGTCATCAAGAACGACGAAGCCGTGGTGTCGCCGCCATGGTCGATCCACATGGGTGCCGGTACCTCCAACTACGCCTTCATCTGGGCGATGGGCGGCGAGAACCTGGATTACACCGACATGCACGTGCTGGACATCTGCCAGCTCAAGTAACCGCGGATCCGACGATCGATCTCACGAGGGGAATGCAATGAGCTCCAACCCGTTCAGTCTGGAAGGCAAGGTCGCGCTGGTCACCGGCGCCAACACCGGTCTCGGCCAGGGTATCGCGCTGGCGCTGGCCGGCGCCGGTGCCGACATCGCTGGCGCTGGCATCGTGCCGGCCACCGAAACCGAAGAGAAGGTCAAGGCGCTGGGTCGCCGCTTCGTCAACATCGAAGCCAACCTGATCACCGTCGAGCCGGTGCAGCGCGTGCTCGACGAAGCGCTGGCCGGCCTCGGCCGCGTCGACATCCTGGTCAACAACGCCGGCCTGATCCGTCGTGCCGATGCGGTGGATTTCAGCGAGAAGGACTGGGACGACGTGATGAACGTCAACATCAAGTCCGCCTTCTTCATGAGCCAGGCGGTTGGTCGCCACTTCATCGCCAACGGCGGCGGCAAGATCATCAACATCGCCTCGATGCTGTCGTTCCAGGGCGGCATCCGCGTGCCCTCGTACACCGCCAGCAAGAGCGGCATCGCCGGCATCACCCGCCTGCTGGCCAACGAATGGGCCAGCCGCAACATCAACGTCAACGCGATCGCCCCGGGCTACATGGCGACCGACAACACCGCCCAGCTGCGTGCCGACGAGGATCGCAGCAAGGCCATCCTCGACCGCATCCCGGCCGCGCGCTGGGGCAGCCCGGCCGACCTGGGCGGCGCGGCGGTGTTCCTGGCGTCATCGGCCTCCGATTACGTCAACGGCGCGATCCTCCCCGTCGACGGTGGCTGGCTCGCACGCTGAGCGCCACGTGCGGCACGCATCGCCTGCGCGCGATGCGTGCCGCGGATTTCACCCGGCGCCGCGGCGGCGCTACTCTCCCGCCGCCTTGCGGTGCCGGTTTCCCTTCGGCTGCGGAGCCAGTCCTGATGTTGCCTGCCGACCATGCGCCGTTCGTTTCGTGCCTGCGCGCCGTGCTGGCCGTCCTGCTGCTGTGCGGACCCGCTCCGGCCATGGCGGCATCCAAGGCTGCCGACACGCCGCGGCGCATCTTCATCGCCGGTGATTCCACTGCCGCCGAGTACGGTCCCGAGCGCGCCCCGCAGGCTGGCTGGGGGCAGATGCTGCAGGGCTGGTTCGATCCGGCGAAGTGGGAAGTGCGCAACCACGCCAAGGGTGGCCGCAGTGCGCGCAGCTTCATCGAGGAGGGGCGCCTGGAGGCGATCGACCGCGACATCCGCAGCGGCGACGTGCTGCTGGTGCAGTTCGGCCACAACGATGCCAAGCGGGAAGATCCCAGCCGTTACGATGACCCGGACCAGGACTACCCGCAGTACCTGGCGCGCTACCTGGACCTGGCGCAGCGGCACGGCGCCACGCCGATCCTGGTCACCCCGGTGGCACGCCTGCTGTACGACTTCGGCGCGCTGCTCGATACCCATGGCCTGTACACCCAGGCAGTCAAGCGGCTGGCGGCCGAGCGCCACGTCGCGCTGATCGACCTCAACACCAGCAGCAGCGACTGGATCCGCGCCCTCGGCGAACAGGCCGCCAGACCCTATTTCCTGTTCGTGCCCGAGCAGGGCAAGGCCGACGGTACCCACTTCAGCCGCGCCGGCGCCAATGCCGTGGCCTGCCTGGTGGTCCGCGACTGGGCCGCGCTCGACCCGGCGCTAAAGCCCCAACTCAAACGCGATATCGATTGCGGCGCCCCCGCCAGTGCCCGGGCCGATCGCCAATCGCAGCCGCATCCCTCGCTGGTGGTGCACGAGCGCGACATCGGCCGTGGACAGCCTGGCCCGCATGGCGGCGCCGGACCGACCGTTGCCTACTCGTTCTTCGCCGACCAGCCCGGGCTGGCGTTCGTGCTGCGCAAGCGGGTGCTCCAGCCCGGAGCCGGGATCGGCCTGCACCAGCACCACAAGGACGAGATCTACTACGTGGTCAGCGGCCATGGGCTGTATGCCCTGGACGGCACCCAGCACGAAGTGGGCCCGGGCGATGCCCTGCTGACCCGCGCAGGCAGCACCCACGCCCTGCAACAGGCCGGCACCGAGCCGCTGGTGATCCTGCTGTCCTACCCCACCGGCGAGTGATCCGCCGGTCGGCGGCTGCCGGCGATTGCCGGCATCGCCCGCGCACCTCCCCGCGATGCCATGAAAACGTTTACGGCGCCTGCCTGGCGAACAGCCCGCTGCGCAGTTTCGGTGCCTCGCGGGCCTTGCTGGCCCTGGTATCCGGAGAAACCAAAAGCCGCTGGTAACGCTTACACCATTGTGTCGAAAAGAAGCTTTCAGAAGACATAAAAATTTTGTTGCAGCGCACGGTGACAAGCGCTGTCATGCATGGTTTCTTAACGTCCGTTCAGTGATAGCGCTATCACTTTCCGTGCCATCGGGGGCGCGGATCGCGGCTACAGAAACCGCAGTTGGCATCACCGCTCCACCGGTATCGAAGGGCCGGGGAAGTCTCAGCAACCGGCATCGCAGTAGACGGGCATCCCAGGGGTGTCCGGTTTGAACGTATGTGGGCCTTTGGCCCGCGAGTGCCCTGGGGGGGCGAAATCCATTGAGCGTAGGGGGCTACATGAGAGGTTGCAGGACGCAGTACCAGACATATGGGAGGGCCACGGCGGCATGCGCGTCACTCGCCGGAACCGTCGTCGCAGGCCGTTCGCTTTCTGACTTGAGGACACACTGATGAGTCGCAGCTTGAAGAAGTTCAAGTCCCGGGCCATGTTCACCTTCGTCGGTGGCGTCCTGGTGATCAATCCGGCGTTCGCCCAGGACGCGCAGACCCAGGCCCCGCAGGCGCAGCAGGCTGCCCAGACCGATGCCACCACGCTGGATACGGTGACCGTCACCGGCATCCGCAACAGCCTTGAGCAGTCGATGAACATCCGTCGCGATTCGGCGGGCGTGGTCGACGCGATCAGCGCGGAAGACATCGGCAAGTTCCCGGACACCAACCTGGCCGAGTCGCTGCAGCGCATCACCGGCATCTCGATCGAGCGCCGCGATGGTGAAGGCGCCCAGGTGACCGCGCGCGGCTTCGGCCCGCAGTTCAACGTCGTGACCCTCAACGGTCGCCAGATCCCGGGCGCCGACGCGTTCGGCGCACCGGGCCAGGTGCCGATCGGCGGCGTCGACGTGGGTACCCGCGCGTTCAACTTCGCCCAGCTGTCCTCCGATGCCATCAGCGGCATCGAAGTGTTCAAGACCTCGCGCGCCACCGCCCCCAGCGGCGGCATCGGCGCCACCATCGACATCCAGACCGACCGTCCGTTCAATCACGAAGGCATCGTCGCCAGCGCCGGCGCCAAGGCGATGTCGGACGACTCGCAGCCGTTCGGCAACAGCATCACCCCGGAACTGTCGGGCATCTTCAGCTACACCAGCAAGGACAAGGTCTGGGGCATCGGCCTGAGCGCCAGCTACCAGAAGCGCCATGGCGGCTCGGTGCAGGCCACCGAGAACACCTGGAACGTCCAGCGCTGGACCGGCTCGGACCCGGCGCTGCGTTCGGACGCGGTGGTGACCAACGCGCCGGCGATCGGCCAGCTGTACTCGATGCCGAACGACCTGCGCTATGCGTTCGCCGACTTCCAGCGCGAGCGCACCAACGGCCAGGCCGTGCTGCAGTTCGCCCCGACGGACGCGCTGACCTTCACCCTGGACTACACGTACTCGCAGAACGAGATCGAGGAGAACCGCGGCGAGCAGGGCATCTGGCTGCAGCGCGCCAACTCGATCACCGACATCACCTTCGACACCGGACAGACGGTGGCGACCCCGATCTACCTGCGTGACGTGCCGACCGGTTCCAAGGACTTCGGCATGGAGCAGCAGCGCAACATGCAGAAGTACAAGCTGGGTTCGCTCGGCTTCAACGCCGAATGGCAGGCGGCCGACAACTTCCGCCTGACCTTCGACGGCCATGACTCCAAGACCCAGTCGCTGCCGAACGATCCGCTGACCGGTGGCTCGGCCACCTACTTCAGCCTCGCCGGCACCAACAACTGCGCCAGCGGCCCGAGCTGCGGCGGCCAGTGGGGCCAGGAGCTGTACTTCAACACCGGCCTGCCGATCGGCGCGCGTACCTGGTACCCGACCGCCGCCGACTCCTACGCCGGCACCAACGGCGTGCTGAACCCGGACTTCCAGGCCAACAACATCGGCACCCAGGTCCTGCGCATCTACTACCAGAAGCAGGTCACCGAGATTAAGGAAGGCCGCGTCGACGGCACCTGGGACTTCGACAACGGCCGCTTCCAGTTCGGCGTCGATTCGTCCAAGACCACGATGCAGCGCCAGACCAGCGACACCTACGCCGCACTGGGCGACTGGGGCGTGACCGACGCCGGCACCGCGCCGGGCCTGATGGACCTGATCCGTCCGGTCAGCATCACCGGCATGTTCGACGACTGGAATGCCAGTGGCGCGCCGACCGGTGCATGGCGCGGCAACGCCGACCAGCTGGCCCAGTGGGCCGCCGGCGTCTACGGCGTGGGCACCGACCGCAACCAGAACCTGAGCTCGGACAACACGATCGAGGAAAAGACCAACGCAGCGTACATGCAGCTGGAACTGCAGGGTGAACTGGGCGGCATGCCGACCAACACCCGCATCGGCTTGCGCTACGAGAAGACCGACCTCACCTCGGTTTCGCAGGTCGCCACCCCGACCGACCTGGTCTGGCAGTCGAACAACGACTTCCAGCTGGCGCGTTCGACCGACATGCAGCCGTTCGCCCAGGAGCACAGCTACAGCTACGTGCTGCCGAACCTGGACTTCGACATCAGCTTCACCGACCAGTTGAAGGGTCGTGCGTCGTTCGGCCAGACCATCGCCCGCGCGCCGTACAACAACCTGATCGCCGGCCCGACCCCGGGCACGCCGACCGGTTCGATCCTGATCAACCCGTCGACCCGTGCGGCCGGCAACGCGCAGAACCCCGAGCTGGACCCGCTGGAATCGGACAACCTGGACCTGGCGCTGGAGTGGTACTTCGCCGAGTCGAGCTTCGTCTCGGTGACGTTCTGGAACAAGCAGGTCAACAACTTCATCGGCAACACGGTCTCGCGCGAGACCATGTACGGCCTGCGTGACCCCACCTCCGGTCCGGATGCACAGGCGGCGTTGGCGTTCCTGCAGAGCCAGGCGTGTGTCGCCCAGGTGACCGCGGCCGGCAATGACCCGGCGGCCTGCTCGGCCAACGACACCTCGCTGTTCGCCGCCACCGCCATGCTGCGCAATGCCGCCACCACCGGTGGCCTGGCGGCCTACGACGGCAGCTCTGCACAGAGCCTGGCGCTGGAGACCGCGTACGACCTGGTCGGCGAGGCGGATGATCCGCTGTACGAGTTCGACGTCAACAAGCCGATCAACCAGAACAAGGCCAAGATCCACGGCTGGGAACTGGGTGGCCAGTACTTCTTCGGCCAGTCCGGCTTCGGCGTGCTCGCCAACTACACCATCGTCCAGGGTGACGTCGGCTTCGACAACAACGTCATCGACCGCGACCAGTTCGCGCTGCTCGGCCTGAGCGACACCGCCAACGTCGTGGCGATGTACGAGAAGTACGGCTGGTCGGCCCGCCTGGCCTGGAACTGGCGCGACAAGTACCTGATCGCGGCGAACATGGATGGCGCGAACCGCAATCCGTACTACGTGGCGCCCTACGACCAGTTCGACCTGAGCGTGGGTTACACGTTCAACGACCACTGGTCCGTCGGCTTCGAAGCGGTCAACCTGACTGGCGAGGACGTGCGCTGGTACGGCCGCTCCGAGAAGCAGATGATCAAGCTGATCGACCAGAGCCCGCGCTACACCGTGGGCGTCCGCTACAACTTCTGACCCGGGCGGCGCGCCTCCTGCGCGCCCGTCCAACAGGGGGACCGTCGCTTCGTCGACGGTCCCCTTGTCTGCTGCGGGAACGGCGTTCGCGCCATCGGCCGATCGTCTTGCCGCCCGCATGGTTTTCTGCAATGGTCGCGTGGCCGGGCTGCAGGGGGTGCACCCAGGCAATCCCGATCCCGACCCCGCTGTTGGATTGAAGATGGCTCGATACGAACTGTTGAACAACGTCGCGCACAAGGACCTGCGCGTGGTGCTGCGCCCGGGCGCTGAATTCGGTGACGAGGTCGGCATGGTGCCGGCGTTCCCGACCGAATACGCCGAGCTGCAGCGCGAATACCCGCTGTTCCTGCGCAAGGATCCTGAATCCGGCGAGTACCACTCCGTGGCCCTGCTGGGCTTCGAGAACAATGAAAACCTGTTCCTTGAGGATGGCCGCTGGACCAGCGCCTACCTGCCCGGGATCGTCGCCAAGGGACCGTTCCTGATCGGCTTCCAGGAGCAGGACATCGACGGCCAGCGCGTGCAGGCCCCGGTGATCCACGTCGACCTGGACCATCCGCGGGTGAGCTTCAGCGAAGGCGAACCCGTATTCCTGCCCCAGGGCGGCAACAGTCCCTACCTGGAGCACGTCATCACCGTCCTGCGCGGCATCCGCGACGGCGCCGAAGGGGGCAAGGCGTTGTTCGCCGCTTTCGAAGCTGCCGGGCTGATCCAGCCGCTGCGCATCGACGTGAAGTTCGACGACAACAACGCCGTCAACCTGGTCGGCCTGCATGGCATCGACCGCGAGAAGCTGGCGGCGCTCGACGCCGAGACGCTGCATGGCCTGCACCGCTCCGGTTACCTGGAAGGTGCTTACCTGCTGCTGTCCTCGCAGCACAACATGCGCCGCCTCATGGCCGAAAAGCAGCGTCGACTGCGACTGGCCGAAGCGGCCGCCAACGAGGCCGGCGCGGCCGCCTGACCGGCATGGACGGCCTTGCGCCCATCCGCGAGCACGTCGGCACGATCGCCGGCGTGCTGCCGCTGGAGGAGCTGGTCGCCGCCGGCGAACCGGTCGTGCTGCGCGGCATCGCCGCCGAGTGGGCGATGGTCCAGGCGGCGGCGTCCGGCGGCGATGCCGCGATGGACTACCTGCGCGGCCAGGATGGCGGACGTCAGGTGCCCTATTCATACGGACCGCCGGCGATCGAAGGGCGGCCGTTCTACAACGACGACTACACCGAGCTGAATTTCGAGGTGCGGCGTGGCACCGTCTCGCAGGTGCTTGACGAGATCGCCGCGCACCGCGAGGACCCACGGCCGCCGACCTGGTACCTGGCCTCGCTGCTGGTGGACGACGGCCTGCCAGGGTTCCGTGCACGCAACGACCTGGACTTCGCCGCGCACGGCGTGCAGCCGCGCACCAGCATCTGGATCGGCAACCGCGTCACCGCCAGCTGCCACCACGACGTGCCGAACAACATCGCGGTCTGCGCGGCGGGACGGCGTCGCTTCACCCTGTTCCCGCCCGGGCAGGTGGCCAACCTGTATCCGGGACCGCTGCAGCCGACGCCGGGCGGGCAGGCGGTGAGCACGGTGGATTTCGCCGCGCCGGACCTGAAGCGCCATCCGCTGTTCGCGCAGGCGCGCGAACATGGCGTGACCACGGTGCTCGAGCCTGGCGATGCGTTGTTCATTCCCAGCATGTGGTGGCACCACGTGCAGGGGCTGGCGCCGTTCAACGCGCTGGTCAACTACTGGTGGGGCAGCGTGCCGGCCTGGGTGCCGCCGCCGGTGAACGCGCTCTACCACGCGATGTGGACCATCCGCGATCGCCCTGAGGCGGAAAAGCAGGCCTGGCGCGCGATGTTCGACTACTACGTGTTCGGCGATGCCGAACGCGCCGGCGCCCATCTGCCACCGCAGGCGCGGCAGGCACTGGCGCCGATCGACGAGACGATGGCCCGCCAGCTGCGTGCCATGCTGATCGCCGCGCTCAATCGCTGAGGCGGTTCTGCCGCCCAGCCCAATCCAGACACGTCGGGGGAAACGCAGTGGAGAAGAGTCGGATTCGCAAAGTGGTCATCGCCGGTGGGGGCACCGCGGGCTGGATCGCCGGTTGCGCGCTGTCGCACCAGTTCGGCAAGGAACTGGACATCACCCTGGTCGAATCGGAGCAGATCGGCACTGTCGGTGTCGGTGAATCCACCGTGCCGACCATCCGGGCGTTCCACCACTTCCTCAACATCGACGAGCAGGAGTTCCTGCGCACGGTGGCGGGTACTTTCAAGCTCTCGATTTCCTTCGAGAACTGGCGCCACCACGGGGACCGCTTCATCCATCCGTTCGGGATGACCGGCCAGAACACCCTGGTGTGCCATTTCCACCACTACTGGATGGACAGCCTGCGCCGCGGCATGCAGTCCGAACTGGGCGATTACTGCCTGGAGACGGTCGCCTCGCGTGACGACCGCTTCGCCCTGCAGACCCAGCCGGCGGTCAACTACGCCTACCACTTCGATGCCGCGCTGTATGCGCGCTTCCTGCGCGCGCGAGCCGAGCGCCAGGGCCTCACGCGCGTGGAAGGCAAGATCCAGCAGGTGGTGCAGGACCCGCACAGCGGCGACATCGCCGCCCTGGTGCTCGAGGACGGCCAGCGCATCGAAGGCGACCTGTTCATCGACTGCACCGGCTTCCGCGGCCTGCTGACGGAGCAGACCCTGCACACCGGCTACGAGGACTGGAACGAGTGGTTGCCGAGCGATCGCGCGGTAGCCGTGCAGACCGAATCCGTTGGCCCGCCGGTACCCTACACCCGCGCCATCGCCCATGAGGCCGGTTGGCGCTGGAGCATCGCCCTGCAGCACCGCGTCGGCTGTGGCCTGGTGTTTTCCAGCAAGCACATGTCCGACGACGAGGCGCGCGCCAAGCTGCTGCGCGACGTCGGCGCGCCGCCGATCAAGGAGCCGTGGCTGGTGCCGTTCCGCTCCGGGCGCCGGCTCAAGGCCTGGAACCGGAACGTGGTTGCGCTCGGCCTGGCCAGTGGCTTCATCGAGCCGCTGGAATCGACCAGCATCCACCTGACCATCTCGGCGGTGGTGCGGCTGCTGCAGCTGTTCCCGGTCGATGGCCAGGAAGACTCGCTGCGCGACCTCTACAACGAGACCAGCCGCAAGGAGATGGAGCACGTCCGCGATTTCATCATCCTGCACTACCACGCCACCGAGCGTGAGGAGCCGATGTGGAAGGCCGCGCGCGAGATGGAGCTGCCCGAGTCGTTGGCGATCCGCCTGAAGGCCTGGCGCGAGCGCGCGCATGCCTGGCAGGGGCCGGATGAGCTGTTCCGGGTCGATTCGTGGACCCACGTGCTGCTGGGCCAGGGCATCCAACCGGGGCCGCCGCATCCGCTGGCCCGCGCGATCTCCGATGCCGACCTGTCGCGCCTGCTGGCTGCGGTGCGCCAGCCGATCGACCGTGCGGTGCAGCAGATGCCTTCGCAGCAGGCGTTCATCGAGCGCTACTGCAAGGCGGGCCCGGAAGTGTGGGGCGCGCGACCGCGCTCGGTCGTGGCCTGAGCCCCGGCGCATGCTGCTGAACCTGCATCCGCAGGTCCGCGTCACCGCCTCGCGCATCGGCAACGAGGGCGCGCCGCTGCTGGTCATCGACCAGCTGGTGGCCGATCCCGAGCGGCTGGTGCGCAAGGCGGCGCGGCATGACTTCACGCCACAGGGGGCGATGTTTCCCGGCGTGCGTGCCCGTGCGCCGCTGGGCTACGAGCATTTCCTGGAGACGGTGCTCAAGCCGCACCTGAGTACGTTCTTCGGCCTGCCGCAGGGCAGCTTCCGCTTCCCGATGTGCCACTACTCGCTGGTGGCGACCCCGCCGGCGCAGCTGGGCTTCCTGCAGCGCGTGCCGCACATCGACTCGGTGCGTGGCGACGGCCTGGCGACCGTGCACTACCTGTTTCATGGCGATTGGGGCGGTACCGCCTTCTACCGCCATCGCCACACCGGCTATGAGTACATCGACGAGGGGCGCCGCGAAGCGTACTTCCGGCGCCTGGAAGAAGAGAGTCGCGGCCAGGACGCCCCCGGCGCCGCCTACATCGGCGGGGACACCGCGCTGTTCGAGCGGATCGGCGCGGTAGACGGGGTGTTCAACCGCATGGTGGTCTACCGGCGCAACTCGCTGCACTCCGGCAACATCGACAATGCGCGGGTCCCGCCGCCGGATCCGGTCAACGGCCGGTTGTCGATCAACACCTTCATCGACGTGGTGCCATAGGGCGCTTGCTGGCAGCTGTTGCCCGAATTGCCGGGTCGTCGCCAAGGCACTAGATTGACCTCTTTTGCCGGTCGCCCCCATGCCCGATACCACCCGACGTTCACTGTTCAAGGCGCTCGCCGCCGGTGCCGTCGCCACACCCCTGGCCGCGGTCGCGGCGCCGGCGAAGATCCAGGCGCGGGCGTTGCCGGCGCCGGTCGCCCCCACCGCCACGGCGGTGGCCACGCCGCGCTGGGGCCGCGGCATCGAAGGGCAGCGCAAGGCCGATCGCGGTGATGGCACCTTCCTCAACCCGATCATCGGCGGCGACCACCCCGATCCGTCCGTCCTCAAGGATGGCGATGACTACTACCTGACGTATTCGTCGTTCCAGTCCTATCCGGGCATCGTGATCTGGCATTCCACCGACCTGGTCAACTGGGCGCCCATCGGGCCGGCCCTGCATGCCCCGCTCGGGGTGATCTGGGCGGTGGACCTGTGCAAGGTCGGCAACCGCTACTACATCTACCTGCCGGCCAATCCCGAGGACAAGGGCTGGGGCATCCACGTGATCTGGGCAGATGACATCCGCGGGCCGTGGAGCGAGCCGATCGACCTGAAGATCGACGGCTGCATCGATCCGGGCCACGTCGTCGGCGAGGACGGCCGGCGCTATCTGTTCGTCAACGGCATCCGCAAGATCCGCCTGGGCGAAGACGGCCTGTCCACCGATGGCAAGCTCGAGCCCGCCTACCAGCCGTGGCGTTACCCCGAGGACTGGGTGACGGAGAATTTCGCGCCCGAAGGCCCGAAGCTGCTGCGTCGTGGCGACTGGTTCTACCTGGTGACCGCAGTGGGTGGTACTGCCGGCCCGGTCACCGGCCACATGGTGATCGCCGCGCGCTCGCGTTCGGTACATGGGCCATGGGAACACTGCCCGCACAACCCGCTGGTGCGCACGCAGTCGGTCGACGAGCCGTGGTGGTCGCGCGGCCATGCCACCCTGGTCCAGGGGCCGGCCGGCGACTGGTGGATGATCTACCACGGCTATGAGAACGGCATGCGTACGCTCGGCCGGCAGGCGCTGCTGGAGCCGATCGAGTGGACCGACGACGGCTGGTTCCGCGCGCGCGGCGGCGACCTGTCGCGCCCGCTGCCCAAGCCGGCGGGGGGGCGTGCCGGAGCGAACGGTTTCGCTTTGTCCGATGATTTCTCGCGCGACCGCATGGGGGTGCAATGGGGCTTCCATGATCCCAGGCCAGGCGATGATGCGCGCCTGCAGCGGCGCGACCACGCGCTGTACCTGAGTGGCGCCGGCACCTCGCCGATCGACAGCGCGCCGCTCACCTGCGGCGTGCCCGACCGCAGCTACGAGGTGGAAGTCACCCTGCAGCCGCCGCCCGGCGGCGAGGCCGGCCTGCTGCTGTTCTACAACCACAAGGCGTTCGTCGGCCTGGGATTCACCGCCGACACGACCCGCAACTACCAGTACGCCGAGGAACTGGTCTGGGCACGGGCGCCGCATCCAGCCGGGCCGGTGCGCGTGCGCCTGCGCAACGAGGAGAACGTGGTGACGTTCCACTACTCCTTCGATGGCGGGCGCAGCTGGCACCTGCATGGCACGCGGATGGAGGTTTCCGGCCTGCACCACAACGTGTTCGGTGGATTCCTCAGCCTGAAGGTCGGCCTGTTCGCCGCTGGCCAGGGCGAGTCGGTGTTCCGCGACTTCCGCTACCGCGCACTGCCGGCCTGACCGTGCGGGCGATCAGACGTCGCCGTCGGTCGCCCAGCCCTCGCCGCTACCGCGCTGGAAGACACGGTCGGTGTCCAGCACGCTGCCGGCGGCGTGCTGCGGCCTGTCGAGCAGCCCGGCGTAGATCGGCGCGAAATCCGGCGAAGTGGCCTGCATCAGCTGCTCGAAACTGTCGATGACGAAATAGGTCTTCTGGAAGGTATCGATGCGGTAGCGGGTCTGCATGATCCGCTCCAGGTCGAAGCCGATCCGGTTCGGCGCCTGCGACTCCAGCGAATGCAGCGACTCGCCCTTCGACGAGACGATGCCCGCACCGTAGATGCGCAACCCGGCCGGCGTGTCGATCAGGCCGAACTCCACCGTGTACCAGTACAGCCGGGTCAGGTTCTGCAGCGCTTCCGGCCCGATCGCGTGTGCCTTCACCCCGCCGCGGCCGTAGGCCTGCATGTAGTCGGCGAACACCGGGTTCATCAGCAGCGGCACGTGGCCGAACAGGTCATGGAACAGGTCCGGCTCGGCGATGTAGTCGATCTGGTCGGGGCGGCGGATCCACCAGGTCACCGGGAAGCGGCGGTTGGCGAGGTGGTCGAAGAAGTCCAGCTCCGGCAACAGGCCCTCGACGCCGACCAGCGTCCAGCCGGTGGCGGCGCCCAGCACCTCGTTGAGCTGCTCGAAACGCGGGATCTGTTGTTCGCCCATGCCCATCTCGTCCTGCGCCTGCAGGAACTCGTCGCAGGCCCGGCCAACCAGCAGCTCGCGCTGGCGGCGGTACAGCGTGCCCCAGGTGGCATGGTCGTCGGCGCTGTAGGTGTCCCAGGGCTGCGCGACGATGGCGGTGGTGTAGACCGGCACGTAACCCTTGTCGGTCTGCTGGTGTTCAACGCGGCGGGCGGCAGGCGTGGCAACGGACATGGGCTTGGCGGGCAGGAAAGAGGAATTCCATGCTATCGGCGAGGCCGCGCAACAGGGTTGCGAAGTTGCGCGTCATGGTCGATCAGGCGCAATCTTGTTGCGTTGATCAATGTTGCGAGGCAACAAATGCCCGGATCCATCGAGCTCGACCGCACGGACCTGCGCCTGCTCGCCCTGCTGCAGCAGCAGGGACGGCTGCCCAATTCTGAGTTGGCCGCGCAGGTGAACCTGTCCGCCTCGGCCTGCCTGCGGCGCGTCCAGCGGCTGGAATCCAGCGGCGTGATCACCGGCTATGGGGCGCGACTGGACCCACGCGCGCTGGGCCTGGGCCTGCAGGCGTTCGTGCGCGTGCAGCTGCAGAAGCACGGACAGGAAAGCGTCGCCCATTTCGCCGACAGCGTGCAGGGCTGGGACGAAGTGGTCACCTGCCACGCCCTCACCGGCGACATGGACTACCTGCTGCACGTGATCGTGCGCGATCTGGAGCACTTCTCGAACTTCCTGCTGGACCGCCTGCTCAACGCCACCGGCGTGGCCGACGTGAACTCCAGCTTCGTCCTGCGCACGGTCAAGGAACGCCACGGGCTGCCACTGCGCTGACGGCGTTGCCTGCAATTTGCGAATCATTTACATTTGCATCCCCTCGATGCCCTCACCGGCATCCCGCCAGCCTCGCGGCCAGCCAACCCCTGCCGGATTGCTGGCCCACCTCTCCTGCGTGGCATCGCCGCTGTTTCCACAGTGACAGGGCGCGGCTTTCCGGATCTTCCCCGTCCTTGGATCCGAGGCCGAAGCATGCCTGTCCTGTCCGTCTGTTCCCCGTTGTCGCGCCACCCGCTTGCCCTTGCCCTGGGGTCTGTCCTGGTGCTGGTCTCCGCCCAGGCCCACGCGGCCGAGGCCGCCGCCAGCGCCGAGGCCAAGACGCTGGACAAGGTCACCGTGACCAGCGAGCGCGCCAAGCGCGATCCGTCCACCACCACCCGCCTGCCGATCAGCGTGCGCGAGACGCCGCAGTCGATCAGCGTGGTCGGCGTGCAGCAGCTGCAGGAGCAGTCGCTGTTCAACATCAACGACGTGATGCGCAACATCACCGGCGTGAACGTGTCCTTCTATGACACGCAACGCCCGCTGTACTACGCACGCGGCTTCCAGATCACCGATTTCCAGGTCGATGGCCTGCCGACCTACAGTGGCAACACGAACCAGGAATACGACACCGCCTTCTATGACCGCATCGAGGTGATCCGGGGTGCCAACGGCCTGCTCAGCGGTACCGGCGTGCCCTCGGCCACGGTCAACATGTTCCGCAAGCGCCCGGGCAAGGATTTCGATGCTTCCTTCTCGGCCAGTGTCGGTCGCTGGGATTTCCGCCGCATGCAGGCCGATGTCAACGCGCCGCTGACTTCCGACGGGCGATTGCGCGCACGCGCGGTGGCCGTCCATGAAGACCGCGACTACTACTACGACCGCTACCACGAGCAGAAGTCCGCGGCGATGGCCGTGCTTGAAGGCGACCTCACCGACAGCACGACGGTGACCGTCGGCTACCAGATGCAGGACAACAACCCGGTCGGCTCGACCTGGGGCACGATGCCGTACTTCTACAGCGACGGCAGCGACGCGGACCTGCCACGCTCGACCAACATGGCGCCGAACTGGACCCGCTGGCAGCGCGAAACGCGCACCAGCTACCTCCAGCTGGACCAGGCCATCGGCGAACACTGGAACCTGAAGATCAACGCCGCGCGCACCGAAGGTGATGTCACCAGCGTGCGCGTCTACGGCAGCGGCTTTCCGGAGCGCGACACCGGCAACGGCATCTACCTGCGTGCCGGTGTCGGTCAGGCCCACGACACCCGCGATGCGGTCGATGCCTACCTGAGCGGCAAGTTTTCCCTGTTCGGCAGGGAGCACGACGCGGTGGTCGGTGCCAGCTGGCAGGACCTGGAGACGATCACGCCGGGCCTTTCGGTGAGCTATCCGGACGCCTGGGTGCCCTGTGAATTCGGGCCCTGCTACTACATCCCGGACCTGTACCAGTGGGATGGCGACATCCCCGCCATGACCTATGCGCGGACCGGTGCCCGGCGCCAGGCACGCACCACGCAGAGCGGGATCTACGCCTCCACGCGCCTGCGCCTGGCCGACCCGCTGTCGCTGATCGCCGGGGCGCGGCTGAGCAACTGGACCACGCGCACGCACGCCTACGACAGCAGCGGTGCGTATACCGGCACGACCGGCGCCTACAAGGTGGATGACGAAGTCACGCCGTACCTGGGCCTGATGTACGACATCGTGCCCGACGTGTCGGTGTATGCCAGCTACACCGAGATCTTCAATCCGCAGAATTTCAGGGACAAGGACAACAACCTGCTCGACCCGGTGCAGGGCAGCAACCGCGAAGTCGGCATGAAGGCGGCCTTCCTGGATGGTCGGGTCACCACCACCGCCGCCCTCTTCGAAGCGCGCCAGGACAACTACGCGATGCTCGACACCAGCGTGCCGCAAGCCTCGCTGCCCGATGGCAGTTCCGCCTACATCGGCGTGGACGGGACAAAGAGCCGGGGCTGGGAAGCCGAAGTGGCGGCGCAGGTGCTGGACGGTTGGCGCGTCACCGCCGGCTACACCCGCGCCCGCGTCACCCGCGCGGCCACCGACCTGATCTATGCCAACCTGCCCGAGCACACCGTGCAGTTCTCCACCCAGTACACCCTGCCGGGCGCCTGGGACCGACTGGGCCTGGGCGCGACGGTGATGTGGCAGAGCGCGGTGGAGGGGTACAACATCGAAAACCCGGTATACGGGCTGGTGACCGTCAGGCAGGATGCCTACGCGTTGGTCGGCCTCAACGCCAGCTACCGCATCAGCGACCAGTGGACCGCGACACTGGCGGTGCGCAACGCGCTCGACGAGAAATACTGGGCCAACCTGGACTACAACAACTACGGCGAGCCGCGCTTCACTTCGCTGACGCTGCGCTGGAAGTACTGATCCGGCAACCGCCACCGCCCGCAGGCGCGGGGGCGCGCGTGCGCGGCTTACTTCGCCGGGGCCGGGCAACCGCTCTCGTCGCCGCGCATCCGCGCCCAGCGCGAGCGCTTGTCCAGGCAGGCCTGGCGCTCGGCTTCGGCGGTCCTGGCGGCCTGCTGGGCGGCCTGTTGTTCGGCCGCGCGCACCGCGTCGCCGCGCTGCTGCTGCAGCTGGGCCACCTTGGTGCGGATCTGCGGCATCGCCGCCATCGCCGCGCGCTCGCCTTCCAGGATGGCGGCATTGCGCTGGTTGAAATCGGCCGCGCCGATGTCGTTGACCTTCGGCCGGATGACCACGTCGGCGCGCTTGAGCTCGGCTTCGCCCAGGCGCTGGCCCATGATCGAGATCGACTGGTTCACCGTACCCAGCAGGTCGCCGGGATTCTTGCCGCTGGCCTTGGAGGAAATGTCCACGGCAATCACGAACTCGGCGCCGAGCTGGCGCGCGGCATCGACCGGCACCGGGCTGACCACGCCGCCGTCGACATAGTGGTATTGGCCGATGGTCACCGGCTCGAACACGCCGGGGATGCTGCTGGACGCGCGCACGGCCTGGCCGGCGTTGCCGCGCACGAACACCGTGCGCTCGCCATCTTCCAGTCGCGTGGAGACGGCGGCGAACGGCTTGGCCAGGCGCTCGATCGGCTTGTTGCCCAGCTGCTGGTTCACGTAGTCCTGCAGGGCCTGGCCCTGGACCAGGCCACCGGAGAACAGGCGCACGTCGCGGATGCTGGTCTGGTCCAGCGCGACCGCCTTCTCCTGCATCCGGAACGCATCCATGCCGCTGGCGTACAACGCGCCGACCACGCTGCCGGCGCTGGTGCCCGACACCACGACCGGCTCGAAGCCGTTGGCTTCCAGCATCTTGATCACGCCGATATGGGCAAAGCCCTTGGCCGCACCACCGCCCAGCGCCACGCCGATCCGCACCGGCTTGGCCTGCGGTGTCGAGGCGACCGGTGCGGACGTGGCCGTCGCCAGCGCGGGCGGCGCCGGCCGCACATTGCCGCCGCACGCGGCGAGCAGGGTCATCACGAGAGCGGCGGGCAGCAGGCGCAGCGGTTTCATAGAACGCAGGGTTCCGAAGCAGGAGTGGGAAGGTATGAAGCGCGGCAGCATACCCGCAACCGGCCCGGCAGGGAGGGCTCGCAACCAGCCTGCCGCGTGCCCGGCGAATCGATGCTGAAGCGCGGTGCTGCCAGCGGCGCTGCCCCGGAGTGATGGTGCCCCCGCATCACGTCCGCTGGAGGAGAGCCCCCCTTCCCTCAGGGGGCGCGGCGAAGCCGCCGGGGGGATAGGCAGGGCGGGAAGCGCCGCATGCCAGCCACTTCCCTAGAAGTTGTTGTCGCCGTCCAGGATGCGACCGAGTCCGCCCAGCACCGAGCCCTCGCCGCGGGCCTGGCCGCCGGCCTGGGGGGCGGCCTGCAGCATGCGCCCGGCCAGGCGCGAGAAAGGCAGCGACTGCAACCAGACCTTGCCCGGCCCGGTCAGCGTGGCCAGGAACATGCCCTCGCCGCCGAAGAACATGCTCTTGATGCCGGTGATGCGCCGCACGTCCATGTCCACGCTGCCGTGGTAGGCGACCACGCAACCGGTGTCCACGTCCAGGCGTTCGCCAGCGGCCAGCTCGCGCTCAACCACCGTGCCGCCGGCATGCACGAACACCCAGCCGTCCCCCTCGAGCTTCTGCATGATGAAGCCTTCGCCGCCGAACAGGCCGGTGAGGATCTTGCGCTGGAAGGCGATGCCCAGCGAGACCCCGCGTGCGCCGGCCAGGAAGCTGTCCTTCTGGCAGATCAGCCGGCCGCCGTGTTCGGAGAGCTTCATTGCCAGCACGGTGCCGGGGAAGGGGGCAGCGAAGGCGACCCGAGCCTTGCCAGCGCCGGTATGGGTATACACGGTGGTGAACAGGCTTTCGCCGGTGACCACCCGCTTGCCGGCCGACAGCAGCTTGTCCATGAAGCCGCCGCCGGACTGGCCGCTGGCGCCGGAACCGTCGCCGAAGACGGTGTCCATCTGCACCACGGCGTCCTTGTACATCAGCGCACCGGCCTCGGCGATCGCGCTCTCGCCCGGGTCCAGCTCGACCTCGACGAACTGCATGTCGTTGCCGACGATGCGGAAATCAATGTCGTCGCTGCGGCGGCCATCCGGCAGCGGGGGCGGCGGTGCCGGCATGCCGCCGGGCTGGCCGAGTTCGGCCAGGCTGGCCACCGGCTGCCAGCCGGAAAGGCCCTCGCGCCAGGCCAGCGCGGTTGGATGGACGCGGGCGTACTCGCGAGCCGACGCGTCATCAAGCGGCCCGGTGCGATCCGGACGACCGGGGAAATGGAAATGCCATTGCGCCATGACCGGTACCTGTTCTGGAGAAGCGGCAAGTCTATGTCGATGGACGGCAGTCCCGGCGGGTGTCGGGCGGGCCCGGGGGCGCTGTCGTTCACCGCGCGTTGGCGGCGATCCCGCTCGCCCCGGGTATGCACGCCGTTGGAAAAGTCGCATGGGTTTCCCGGCGGATTCAACTTCCATCCATCCGATGCCCGCGCGGAAAGCCAGGATTTTCCTCGGTCCCGTCGAAATCGCCTGAACGCAGCCCCGTGATGACCGGAACGGGACAGCACGCATTCACACCATCGCTCCGCATATCGAGGCCGCTTCAATCCGAAGCAGAACGAATGGAGAAGAACCATGGTGCGTTTGTCCAAGAGCAGTGTCTTCGTCGGAGTGGCGCTGGTGGCGATGGCGGTGGCTGGTGCGGCCAGCGCGGCGCCCGCCGAATTCACCCGCGAACAGGTCGTGCAGGGCATGGCGGCGCAGGGCTACGGGCAGGTACGCGACATCCGTCGGGACGGCGACCTGTGGGTGATGACCGCCGTGCAGCCCGATGGCAAGCAGGTCGACCTGAAGGTCGATGCGCGCAGCGGCCAGGTGCATGGCAGCCCGAACGGTGCCCGCACCACCGGCGCGCAGGTCGAGACCCTGCTGGCCGCCGCCGGCTACGCCAAGGTGGAATCGCTGGCCTTCCTGGATGACCGCCAGTGGCACGCGGTGGTATCCGACAAGGCGGGCCGGCAGTCGAACCTGAAGGTCGACGACGCCACCGGCAGGATCATCGCCGACTGAGTACGTGCTGCCGGCGCCCGCCCGCCGCGGGGGCGACGCCGGCAGCCAGCCGCGTGCCATGGGATGGCATGAGGTGTCGGCGGGCGGCCATTTGCGACGGCGTGTGCTGTATTGCAACATGGCCGGGCCAGGCGGCCTGTCGCCGCTGGCCAACCACCCAGAGAGCCCTCGCCATGTCCTTGAACCGCGCTGTTCGCGGCCGCCTGCCGGCCGCGCATCCGCTTGTCCTTGCCCTAGCCGCCCTGTTGCCGACGGTCGCCGTCGCCCAGGAACCCGCCACGACCGAAGGTGCCAAGGCGCCCGCCGTGCTGGATACGCTGCAGGTGACCGCGCAGCGACGCGTGGAGAACGCCAAGGACGTGCCGGTCTCCATCACCACGCTCAGCGGCGAGAAGCTGGACGTACTCGGCTCGGCCGGCGATGACATCCGCTTCCTGTCCTCGCGCCTGCCCAGCCTGAACATCGAGTCGTCCTACGGCCGCGCCTTCCCGCGCTTCTACATCCGCGGCCTGGGCAATACCGATTTCGACCTCAATGCCTCCCAGCCGGTGTCGCTGGTCTATGACGACGTGGTGCAGGAAAGCCCGCTGCTGAAGGGCTTCCCGGTGTTCGACCTGGCCGGCATCGAACTGCTGCGTGGCCCGCAGGGCACGCTGTTCGGGCGCAATACGCCGGCTGGCGTGGTCAAGTTCGACTCCGCGCGCCCGTCGCAGGATGCCGACGGCTACGTGAAGCTGTCCTATGGCACTTACGATACCTGGAACTTCCAGGGCGCCTACGGTGGCCCGCTGACCGACCGCTGGTCGGCACGCGTGTCGGCCCTGTACCAGCGCCGCGACGACTGGGTGACCAATACCCATGAAGGTCCGAACGACGGCTTCGAGGGCTACGACGAGTCAGCCGGCCGCGTGCAGTTCCTGTACGAGGGCGACGATTTCGAGGCGCTGTTCAACCTGCACAAGCGCAAGCTCAACGGCACCGCCCGCCTGTTCCGCGCCAACATCATCCAGAAGGGCAGCAACGCGCTGGTGCCGGGTTTCGACCGCGACGAGGTCAGCAACGACGGCGTCAACTTCTCCGATCTGGAAACCTGGGGCGGCAGCGCGCGCCTGAAGTGGAACCTCGGCCAGGTGACGCTGTACTCGATCACCGGCTACGAGACCGCCGAATCGCTCAACCGCGGCGATATCGACGGCGGCTACGGCGCCAGCTTCCTGGGCCCGGGCAACTACGGCCCCGGCGAGATCCCGTTCGCCTCCGAGTCGGCCGACGGCCTGCCCGACCACCGCCAGTGGACCCAGGAGTTCCGTGTCGAATCCAACGAATGGGGCCGCTTCGACTGGCAGGCCGGCCTGTTCTACTTCGACGAAGACGTCACCATCGACAGCTTCAACTATGACTCGCTGACGCCGGGCAATCCGCAGGCCGGGCATGCGGTCCAGCAGCAGCGCAACAAGGCGTGGGCGGCATTCGTGTCCGGCGACTTCGACGTCACCGACCGCTTCAAGCTGCGCGGCGGCCTGCGCTACACCCAGGACAAGAAGGACTTCAGCGCCAGCGTGCTGGAAGCGGCGCCGTTCGGTGCCCCGGTGGGTGGCCCGTACGTGGTGAACACCGATGTCGACGACGTCAGCTGGGACCTCAGCGGCACCTACGTGCTGACCCCGGACGTGAACGTGTACGGTCGCGTCGCCAAGGGTTTCCGCGCACCGTCGGTACAGGGCCGCCTGTTGTTCGCCGCGGCCACCGCGCCGAACGGCGGCGTGTCGACCGCGGACTCGGAGAAGGTCATCTCCTATGAGATCGGCATCAAGGCCGACCTGTGGGACAAGCGCGCGCGCCTGGGCTTCGACGTCTTCCGCTATGACGTCGACGGCCAGCAGCTGATCGCGGTCGGTGGTGCTTCCAACACCGCCACCCTGCTCAATGCCGACAAGACCATCGGCCAGGGCGCGGAACTGGACTTCGAGGCCTATCTCACCGACAACCTGCTGGTCACCGTGGGCAGCAGCTACAACGACACCGAGATCAAGGACCCGAACCTGGCCGTGGCGATCTGCGGCGGCGGCTGCACCATCACCGACCCGACCACCGTCATCAACGGCGGTACCTATGCGCTGGTCAACGGCAATCCGCTGCCGCAGGCGCCGAAGTGGATCCACAACCTCACCGCGCGCCTGGCCTTCCCGATGGCCGACGGCGACGAGATCTACGTCTACACCGACTGGGCCTATCGCAGCCCGGTGAACTTCTTCCTCTACGAGTCGCCGGAATTCCGCAGCCGCTCGTCGCTGGAGGGTGGCCTGCGTGTTGGCTACAACTGGTCCTACGGGCTGTATGACGTGGCGGTATTCGGTCGCAATCTCACCGACCAGACCCGCGTGGTCGGTGCGATCGACTTCAACAACCTGACCGGGTTCCTCAACGAGCCGCGCACCTTTGGCGTCGAGTTCACGGCGAAGTTCTGACCTCCATCACGGGGGGCCATCCGGCCCCCCGTCGCGCAAGGCCATCGCCGGCTGACCTGAATCCGCTTCGCATGAGATTTTTCTAATATCGAGGGGCGCGCCGGTTTTCGACAATGCCGGCCATCGCCCACGGTTGCGCGGACCCTCCTCGTCCGCACCGACGGGCGCGCCGGGGTCGCCATGTCGAAATCCACCGTCCTTGCCTGTGCCGGCCTGCTCGTGCTCGCCGGGCTGCTGCCGTGGTCGGCCGACCGCGTGGCAAGACCAGCGGCCGCTGCCGCGCTGGCGGCGACCGCGCCCGCCGCGACGCCGGGCCTGGCATTGATCCGGCCGGCCCGGTTCGAGGAAGTCTGGCGCGAGTATCCGCAGCTGGAAGGCGCGCGGCTGGCCGATGGCCGCGCCTATGTGCGCGTCGCGCTGGCTGATGCCGCGCAGCTGTCCACCGGCGATGTATTTGGCGTGCCGGTGGCGGGCCGCGGCGTGCGTGCGGTGGTCGCGCAGGTGCGCGATGACGGCGAGGTGCGGGTGATCCGCGGCACCCTCGTGGCGGCCGGCGATGCCACCGGCCATTTCGAACTGCGGCTGGCGAGCCGGCTGGGCAGGATGGACGGCGAACTGGTAGTCGCCGGCGCCCGCTACGTGCTGTCCAGCCGCCATGGGCTGGGCTGGATCCGCGCGCTGACCTGAGCGCGCCGGTCCGGCAAGGCCGTACGACGGGCGGGTGGCCCGTCGCCGGGGCGGGTTACAGCGCGCTTTCCGGATGGATGCGCAGCGTTGCTGCCTGCGCATCGCAATCGCCGTCCGGCTTGAGCCCGGCAGCGCGCGCCGCGGCGATCTCGCCACGGGCCGCGGCCAGGTCGGCACGGAACTCGGCGTTGTCGTGCAGGCGGGCCACGGCCGCGGCGCCCATGTGGCGTCCTTCGAGCACGTCGCTCTGCCAGTGCACGTTGCACACCAGCCGGCTCTCGGCATAGTTGCGGCCGCGATCCAGCAGGGCGTCGGTGCGACCCGGGTCGGCCTCGACCAGGATCAGCGCCCAGGCCCAGCCGATGGCGCTGTGGCCGGAGGGGTAGGAGCCATTGCCGCGCAGCTCTTCCTCGTCCTCCGGCGTGCAGGTCGGCTGGCCGTTGAGCATGAACGGGCGTGGTCGCCGGTAGTGGTTCTTGGCCGCCTTGGTGGCAGCGCTGGCATCGATGCGGCTGCGTTCGAGCAGGCGGTACAGGTGCGGGGTGCGGGTGCGGTCGACCGGAATGCCGAGCGCGCAGGCGAACTGGCTGGCGCCGGCCGGGAAGGACAGGTCGGCGTCGCGGGTGGCCTGGGTGAAACGTGGCGTGCCGTGCAGGGCCAGGGCCTGCCGGGATACCGCCTCATCCAGGGCCATGCCCGGTGAGCCGGGCGCCGGTGGCGGCGGGACCAGGGCGAGGCTGTCCGGGGCCATCGCCCGGTCCAGGTAGCCGACGGCCCTGGCAGGTGCGGCGGTTTCGGCCGCGGGTGGCTTGCCGGGGCTGGCGCAGGCAGCCAATGCCAGGCAGAGAACGATCACGCCAGCGCGGCGTGCGGCGACAACAGCCAGGGACATCATGACCTCGTTCCACGGATACAAGCGGCGCAAGAGTGTAAACGCCCCCAGCGCCCGGTGATCAGCCGACCAGCGCGGTGTAGCGCTCGCCGTCGCGCTGCACCCGCACCGGGCCGTCGAACACCGCCGAGAGGATCTCATCGCGCAGCATCGCCTCACGCGAACCGTCGGCGAAGATGCGCCCGGCGCGCAGCAGCACCACCCGATCGATCTCGGGCACGATTTCCTCGATGTGATGGGTCACCAGCACCAGGGTGATGCCCTGGCGGGCGAGCCCGCGCATGGTTTCGACCAGGTGCTGGCGGGCGATCACGTCCAGGCCGGTGGACGGTTCGTCCAGCAGCAGCGCCTGCGGCCGGTTGACCAGGGCACGGGCGATCAGCACGCGCCGGGTTTCACCGGCCGACAGCTCGGCATAGGCGCGGTCGAGCAGCGGCAGCGCCCGGGCCAGCGCCAGCGCTTCGCGGGCTCGCTCGCGCATGGCGTCGGTGACCTCGCGATGCGGCGGCACCACGTAACTGGCGAAGAATCCCGACAGCACGGCGCTCTCCACGCTCAGGCCGGGCATGTCGGCGAGGTTGCCGCTGAGGTCGCCGGTGACGATGCCCAGCTGCGAACGCAGCCGGTCGACCTGCCAGCGGGTCTGCCCGAGTACCTTGACCGGGGCGTCGCCGCCGGCGCGTGCGAGCGGATACAGCTCGCGGGTGATCAGCTTGATGAAGGACGACTTGCCGCAGCCGTTCGGACCCAGGATCGCGGTGTGCTGGCCGAGCGCGATGCGCAGCTCGAGCTCATGGAGAACGCGCACCTGGCCGCGGGTCACACTGGCACGGTCCAGTTCGATCAGGGGGACGTCGGAAGCGAGGGATTGGGGCACGGCTGACATGAATGGGCGGGCCTGCGGGCAGGGGTGAGCGACTGAACAACATACGGCTGCGACGGGTGAAGTTTGCCGTCATTGGCCCCATGATGTCTGCAACCCAATGCACGTTGCCGCAATGCCGGCCGGAGTCCCGCATGTCCGCCCAATCGATCATGGATCTGCTGACCGGCGGCATCGCCGGCCTGGGCTGGTGGGAAATGGCGCTGGTCCTGCTGGTCTTCACCCAGCTGACGATCTTCTCGGTGACCCTGTACCTGCATCGCAGCCAGGCCCACCGCGGCGTCGATTTCCATCCGCTGCTCGCCCACTTCTTCCGTTTCTGGACCTGGCTGACGACCTCGATGATCACCCGCGAATGGGTGGCCATCCATCGCAAGCATCACGCCAAGGTGGAGACCGAGGAAGACCCGCACAGCCCGCAGGTGAAGGGCATCGGCATGGTGTTCTGGCGCGGCGTGGAGCTTTATCGCGAGGCGCGTGCGCTGCGCGGTGACATCGAGCAGTACGGCCGCGGCGCGCCCGACGACTGGATCGAGCGGCGGCTGTATACCCCGCATGCAAACTGGGGTCCGATCGCGCTGTTCGCGCTCAACACCGTGCTGTTCGGCCTGCCCGGCGTGGCCTTGTGGGCGATCCAGATGGCGTGGATCCCGTTCTGGGCCGCCGGCGTGGTCAACGGGCTGGGCCACTGGTGGGGCTATCGCAACTTCGAATCAGCCGACACCTCGACCAATCTGACGCCCTGGGCGTTCTGGATCGGCGGCGAAGAACTGCACAACAACCACCATGCCTTCCCGAGCTCGGCGCGCTTCTCCATGCGGCGCTGGGAGTTCGACATCGGCTGGCAGGTGATCCGCGGGCTGGAACGCCTGCGCCTGGCCAAGGTGCTGCGCGTGGCGCCCAAGCTGGACATCCGCCCGAACATCAGCGTCCCCGACGCCGATACGCTGCGCGCGCTGCTGTCGCACCGCTTCCAGGCGATGACCGACTACCAGCGCAACGTGTTCACCCCGGCCTTGCGCGAAGAGGCAGCGGCGGCCGGCGCGCGCGTGCGCGAAGTGCTGCCGCGGCGCCTGCGCCGTGGCCTGGTCGACGACGGGCGCTGGCTCAAGCCCGATGCCCGCCAGCAGCTGCGCGAATGGGTCGCACAGCGCCCGCGCATGCGCACGCTGGTCGAACACCGCGCGCGATTGGCCCACCTGCTGGAGGCGCGCAGCCATGACGCCGCCGAACGCCTCAGGCAGCTGCAGGCCTGGTGCCATGAGGCCGAGGCCAGCGGCATCGCCGCGCTGCAGGCCTATGCCGAGCGCCTGAAGGGTTACGCCCTGGCTGGCGCATGACCGGCACCCGCGAACCTTCCCTGCTTCGTCCTGGACGCCGCCTCGCGCGGCGTCCGTCGTGCCGGGCCGCCTGCGGCGTGCTGTTGCTGGCGCTGGTCGGCGCAGCCGCCGCCCAGGTCACCGAAAGCACGGATTACCTGGCGCGCATGGACACCGATGGCGACGGCCGGGTCAGCCTCGCGGAGTACCTGGCCTGGATGAGCTATGCCTTCGACCAGCGTGATCTCAACCACGACGGCGTACTGAGCGCAGAAGAGCTCCCGGGTGGGCGCGGCAAGGCGGTCACCCGGGCACAGCACATCGCTACGTTGACCGAGCGCTTCCGCCGCCAGGATGCCAACGGCGACGGCTACCTCAGCGCGAAGGAACTGCTGGCGCCTCCACGCTAGTCCTTCTCCTTCCCGTGCGCCGGCGAGGAACGACTCAGGCCACCTGCACGATGTGCAGCGCCTTCGGATTGCGCCACTGCGCCAGCAGGGCCGCTTCGCGCGCCTTGGCTTCGTGCAGGTGCGTTTCCTTGACGTGGCCGTAGCCGCGGATGTGCTCGGGGATCGAGGCGATCTCCGTTGCCAGGCCGACGTTGCCGGCGTCCAGCCTTTCCAGCAGTACATCGATCGTCTGGAAGTAGTCGACGATCAACTGGCGCTCGCCGCGGCGCTCGGCGGTGCGGCCGAACACGTCGAACATGCCGCCGCGCAGGAAGCGCAGCTTCGCCAGCAGGCCGAAGGCCTTGAACACCCAGGGGCCATACTCGCGCTTGAGCAGGTGGCCCTGCGCGTCCTTCTTCGCCAACAGCGGCGGGGCCAGGTGGAAACGCAGCTGGAAGTCGCCTTCGAACTGCTGCTCGACCCTGCGCTGGAACTCGCCGCTGGTATAGAGGCGCGCGACTTCGTACTCGTCCTTGTAGGCCATGAGCTTGAAGCCGTAGCGCGCGACCGCCTCGGCAAGCGCGGTTGAGCCGGGCGCGCGCGCCTGTTCGGCGGCGCGGACGCGATCGACCAGGCCGCGGTAGCGCGCAGCGTAGGCGGCGTCCTGGTATTCGGTGAGGAAGGCTTCGCGGCGCGCGACCAGCTCGTCCAGCGAGCGCGACAGGCGGGCGTCGTCCAGCGGCAGGAACGACAGCGTGTCGCCTGCGTCGGCCGGCAGCCCGCGTACCGACGGCTCATCGCCGGTATCACGCGGGGCGGCCGGTGCGCCGGCCTCGTTGCCCTCCCAGTCCAGCGGCGGCAGCGCCTGCAGGTGGTGCGGCGTGCGCTCCTGCGCGGTGGCGCGGTTGTGCACCAGGCCGGCAGCCTGCTGCACGGCCTGCGGGTCGATCGCCGCCAGCCGGCCCCAGGCGAAGGCCTGCTGGTTCATCTGCACGGCCGCGCCGTTGAGCTCGATCGCCCGCATCAGCGCCTCGAACGACACCGGCACCAGGCCCTGCTGCCAGGCGTGGCCGAGCATGAACAGGTTGCTGGCGATGGCGTCGCCCAGCAGCGCGGTGGCCAGCTGGGTGGCATCGAGCAGTTGCGGTTCGCGACCGCCCAGCGCCACGCGCACGCCGGCGATGATCTCGGCCGCGGGGAACTGCAGGTCCGGCCGGGTGGTGAAGCTGCCCGGCATCGCCTCGTAGGTGTTGAGCACGACTTCCGAACGTTCCGGGCGCACCTTGGACAGGGCCCAGTAGTCGTTCACCACCACCATGTCGCAGCCCAGCACCAGGTCGGCCTCGCCGGCGGCGATGCGCACGGCGTGGATGTCCTCGGGCGTGCGGCCGATGCGCACGTGGGTGGTCACCGCGCCGCCCTTCTGGGCCAGCCCGGTCTGGTCGAGCACGCTGGCGCCTTTGCCTTCCAGGTGGCCGGCCATGCCCAGCAGGGCGCCGATGGTCACCACGCCGGTGCCACCGACGCCGGTGATCAGGATGTTCCAGGGCTGCGCAAGGTCGGTGCGCAGGACCGGCGCCGGCAGGTTGTCGAGCAGGTGCGTGGAATCGCTGCGACGTCCCTTGCGCGGCGTGCCGCCATGCACGGTGACGAAGCTCGGGCAGAAGCCGGAAACGCAGGAATAGTCCTTGTTGCAGTTGGACTGGTCGATCTCGCGCTTGCGGCCGAACTCGGTTTCCTTCGGCAGCACCGAGACGCAGAAGCTCTTTTCGCCGCAGTCGCCGCAGCCTTCGCATACCAGCGAATTGACGAGCACGCGCTTGGCCGGGTCGGGGAGCTTGCCGCGCTTGCGGCGGCGGCGCTTCTCGGTGGCGCAGGTCTGGTCGTAGATCAGGATGCTGACGCCCTTCACCTCGCGCAGCTGCTTCTGCACCGCATCCAGCTCGGCGCGGTCATGGAACTCCACGTCGGCCGGGAACAGCTCGCGGCGGCGCGTCCACTTCTCGATCTCGTCGCTGACCACCACGATCGCGTGGATACCCTCGGCGCGCATCTGCCGCGCGATGTCCGGCACGGTGAGCGTGCCGTCCACCGGCTGGCCGCCGGTCATGGCGACCGCGTCGTTGTAGAGGATCTTGTAGGTGATGTTGACGCCGGTGGCGACCGACTGGCGGATCGCCAGCGTGCCGCTGTGGAAGTAGGTGCCGTCGCCGAGGTTCTGGAACACGTGCGGGGTGTCGGTGAACGGCGCCTGCCCCGACCAGGTGACGCCTTCGCCGCCCATGTGGGTGAAGGTGTCGGTCGAGCGGTCCATCCAGGTCACCATGTAGTGGCAACCGATGCCGCCCATCGCGCGCGAGCCTTCCGGCACGACGGTGGAGGTGTTGTGCGGGCAGCCGGAGCAATAGTGCGGGACGCGGGGGAACTGTGCGCGGGGTAGCGCCATCTCCGCTTCCTTGGCATCCATCCAGCGCAGCCGCTGCTCGATCGAGTCGGTGAGCGTGCCTGTCGGGAGCGGGAAGCGCTGGATACGACGACCGATCACCGCGGCGATGGTGGCCGGGGTCAGCTCGCCGGTGGATGGCAGGATCCATTCGCCGGCCTCGTCGTACTTGCCGACGATGCTTGGGCGCGCACCGGCGCCGGCCGGCCAGTTGTAGAACAGCTCCTTCATCTGCCGCTCGATGAAGGCGCGCTTCTCCTCCACCACGATGATGTCTTCCAGGCCCCGCGCGAAGTCGGTGATGCCCACCGGCTCCAGCGGCCAGGTCATGCCGACCTTGTAGACGCGGATGCCGATCGCGGCACAGGCGCGTTCGTCCAGGCCGAGGTATTCCAGCGCCTGCAGGACGTCGAGGTAACTCTTGCCGGTGGTGACGATGCCCAGCCGCGCGTTCGGCGAATCCATCACCACCTTGTCCAGGCCATTGGCGCGGGCGAAGGCCTGCGCCGCCCGGACCGCATAGCGGTGCAGGCGCATTTCCTGGTCCAGCGGCGGATCCGGCCAGCGGATGCCGAGCCCGGCTGGCGGCATCTCGAAGTCTTCCGGCAGCACGATCGAGCGCGCGAACGGATCGACCTGCACCGAGGCGGAAGACTCGACCGTCTCGGCGATCGTCTTGAAGCCGACCCAGCGACCGGTGTAACGGCTCATCGCCCAACCGACCAGGCCCATGTCGAGGATGTCCTGCACGCCGGCCGGGTTGAGGATCGGCATCATCGCGCTGACGAACTCATCCTCGCTGCCGTGTGGCAGGGTCGAGCTGCGGCAGGCATGGTCGTCGGCGGCCAGCGCCAGCACGCCACCATTGCGCCAGGTGCCGGCGGCGTTGGCGTGCTTGAAGACGTCCCCGGTGCGATCCACGCCCGGCCCCTTGCCGTACCACATGCCGAACACGCCATCGACCCTGGCGCCCGGGAACAGGTGGGTCTGCTGCGTGCCCCAGACCATGGTCGCGGCCAGGTCCTCGTTGAGGCCCGGGGTGAACTTCACCTTCGCCGCTTCCAGGTGCTTGCGCGCGCGCCACAGCTCCAGGTCGAAGCCACCGAGCGGGCTGCCGCGATAGCCGCTGATGAAGCCGGCCGTGTCCAGGCCGGCGGCCTGGTCGCGCAGGCGCTGCATCAGCGGCAGGCGCACCAGTGCCTGTACGCCGGACAGGTAGATGCGGCCATCGTTGCGCGTGTAACGATGCTCGAGCGTGTAGTCGCGGTCCAGGATGCCGATCGCCGGCGTATTGGCGGAAGAAGGCGATGTCAGTTCGGCAGTGCTGGTCATGGCTGGCCCGGCGGGGTTGGCAGGTCGGCTTCCGCGCGGACGCGGGACGGCCGGCGATTGTAACAGCGGCCCCAAGTGTGACCCGGAGCACTCGTGCGTTGTGCGCTGGTGCGGTTAGGATGCATCTCGGGAGGAGGGTTGTTCCGGGTTTAGGGGAAATTGAACGTGAAGACGACGCATGCGTGGCGCATGGCCGTGTTGCTGGCCGTGCTGGGAATGTATGGAAGCGCGTGGGCACAGACCGTGCCTGCACCCAAAGAGTTCTATTTCGACGAAGACCGCAGCACGACGCGCGCCATCGTGGTGGTGCCCGGCCAGGGCGACGCGGTGGTGGACAAGCTCGCCGCGATCGTCCAGCGCGATCCGCGCGCGGCCGACGCGCGCGCGCAGCTCGGTGGACTGGCGATCGCCGGTGGCCGACGCGAACTCGGCGACCAGCTGTTCAAGGCTGCGTTGGCCATGCTGGTATCCGGTAGCCAGCAGTACCGCGTGGTGGCCTGGAACTACGGTTGGGCGCTGTACCGCGCCGGCGATGCCGAGCAGGCGCTGCACCAGTGGCTGTCGCTGGCCGGCGGACGTCCCGCCACGCCGGACTGGCTGCCGCCGACGCTGGCGCTGACGCTGTGGAAGCTCGGCCGCAAGGACGAGGCAGTGGCGTGGTACGCGGCTTCGGCGCGCACCTGGCCGGACAAATGGTCCGACCCGGCATCGCTGGCCACGGCCGTGCCGGACTGGAGCGACGAGGATCGCAGCAGCCTCGCCGAAGTGCAGGCGGCCTGGCAGGCCAATCCGCCGGCCTGGCCCTGATCGCCGGACAAGTGCCCTGGACCGGCCCTGCGGGGCCGGTCTGCCGGCCGGGATGGATCGCGCCGTTCCGTAGTTCGCCTTGTAGGGGCAATTGCTGCGGCGCACAATGTGCGGCCGCCCCAAGCCCGGCCTGCGCCCGGGCGCCCTCGACGACGCCATGCCCCGCACCAGCCGCCTGCCCCTGATCGCGCTCGCCGTGAGCGCATTCGCCATCGGCACCACCGAATTCGTGGTGATGGGATTGCTGCAGCAGATGGCGGCCGACCTCGGGGTCTCGATCCCGGCCGCCGGCTTGCTGGTGTCCGGCTATGCGATGGGCGTGGTGGTCGGCGGCCCGCTGCTGGCCATGGCTACCGCCCGGTTGCCGCGCAAGACGGTACTGCTGGTGCTGATGGGCGTGTTCGTCTTCGGCAACCTGTTGTGTGCGCTGGCGCCGAACTACCAGGTACTGATGGTTGCGCGGGTGATCACCTCGCTGGCGCACGGTTCGTTCTTCGGCGCCGGTGCCGTGGTGGCCGGACACATCGCCGCGCCCGGACGGCGTACCCAGGCGATCGCGCTCATGTTCGCCGGCCTGACCATCGCCAACATCTTCGGCGTGCCGGCCGGCACCCTGCTTGGCCAGGCGTTGGGCTGGCGGTCGACGTTCTGGGCGGTGACGATCCTGGGCGTGGTCGCCCTGCTGGTGATGGCGCGCTGCCTGCCGCGGCTGGACGCGCTGCCGGCGCCGCGCCTGCGCCGGGAGCTGCGCGCCGTACTCAAGCCGCAGGTCTGGCTGGCACTGGCGATGACCGTGTTCGGCTTCGGCGGCGTGTTCACGGTGTTCACCTACATCGACCCGATCCTCACCCACCGCGCCGGCCTTGACGAGCATGCGATCAGCCGGGTGCTGGTGCTGTTCGGCGTCGGCGCGACCATCGGCACGCTGCTCGGTGGCCGCTTCGCCGACCGCCGCCTGATGCGCAGCATCGCGTTGCTGCTGGCCGCGCTGTGCGTGTTCTTCCTTGGCTTCGCCACGCTGATGGATTCGGCTACCGGCGCGGTCATCGGCGTGTTCCTGGTCGGCGTGCTCGGCTTTGCCGCCAACCCGGGCCTGCAGACGCGATCCATGCAGCAGGCGCAGGATGCGCCGCTGCTGGCGTCCACGCTCAACCAGAGCGCGTTCAACCTCGGCAATGCGTGTGGTGCCTGGCTGGGCGCGACGATGCTGGCGCATGGCGCGATCTATCCGCAGCTCAGCCTGGCCGCGGCCGCGGTGACCGCCGCGGGCATCGGGCTGACCGTGCTCAGCGCCTGGTTGGAAAGGCGCGGCCTGCGGCCGGCCGTCGCCACCTGCTGAGCGACGTACGCGCATGGCCCTGGATGCGTTCGCGCTGATCCTGCTGACCCTCGGCCTGGGCCTGCTGTTCGCGCGCCTGCGGGTGCTGCCGGAGAACAGCGCCGACGTGCTCAACCGCGTGGTCCTGTACCTGTGCCTGCCCGCCGCGGTGCTGACCTATGTCCCGCGGCTGCAGCTGGACCGCTCGCTGGTCGGGCTGATGGCCACGCCCTGGGTGCTGGCCGCCGCCACGGTGGTGCTGGTCAGCCTGTGCACGCGCGCGCTGAAGCTGCGCCGCGACGAACACGCCGCGCTGCTGGTCTGCGTGGCGCTGAGCAACTCCAGCTTCATCGGCTATCCGATGGTGCGCGCCCTGCTGGGCGACCACGCGCTGCCCTACGCGGTGGTCTATGACCAGTTCGGCACCTTCGTGCTGCTGTCGACCTTCGGCCTGTACGTGCTGGCCCGCTACAGCGGAGATACCCCGCCGACCACGCGGGAGATCCTTGGGCGCATCGGCCGCTTCCCGCCCCTGTGGGCGCTGCTGTTCGCCCTCACGCTCATGCCGGCGCAGCCGCCGGCCTGGATCGGCGCCGCGCTCAGGAGCCTGTCCGATGCCATGCTGCCGCTGGTGATGCTGGCGGTGGGTTTCTCGCTGCAGCTGCGCCTGCCCGCGTCGGAGCTGCGCCCGCTCGCCGCCGGCCTGGTGCTGAAGCTGCTGGTGCTGCCGCTGCTGGCATGGCCGCTGTCGCTGGCGCTGGGCCTGCGTGGGGAGATGCTGCAGGCCAACGTGCTCGAAAGCGCGATGCCCACGATGATCACCGCCGCCGCGCTGGCGATCGCCCATCGCCTGGCGCCGCGGCTGGCGGCGGCGATGGTCGGCTACAGCATCCTGCTGTCGCTGCTCACGCTGCCGGCCTGGGCGTGGTTGCTGGCCCGCTGGGCCTGAGCGGCCCGCTCACTCGGCCGGAACGGTGCGCTCCACCGCCCATTCGCGCAGGGCGGTGACCTGTTCGGCCATCAGCACCGACAACGGCCGGGTGGAACGGATTTCCTGCATGAGCAACGCGTCGTCGAGCGGGCGCTGTTCGGCATGGGCGGCGTACAGGCCCGAGACGATCGCCTGCTCGATTTCCGCGCCGGAGAAGCCCTGGCTGGCCGCGGCCAGCGCCGGCAGGGCGAAATCTTCCGGATCCAGCCCGCGCCGGCCCAGGTGCAGGCGCAGCAACTCCACGCGGGTATCCGGCGAGGGCAGGTCGACGAAGAAGATCTCGTCGAAGCGGCCCTTGCGCAGCAGTTCGGCCGGCAATTCGTGGACCTGGTTGGCGGTGGCGACGATGAACACCTGGCTGCGGCGTTCGGCCATCCACGTCAGCAGGTAGCCGAGCATGCGCCGGGACACGCCGCCATCCTCGCCGCCGCTGGCCAGGCCCTTTTCGATCTCGTCGATCCACAGCACGCATGGGGCCAGCTGTTCGGCCGAGGCCAGCGCTTCGCGCAGGTTCTTCTCGGTTTCGCCGTGGTACTTGTTGTAGAGGCTGCCGAAATCCAGCCGTAGCAGCGGCACGCCGAAGCCGGCCGCGGTCGCCTTGGCCAGCATCGACTTGCCGCAGCCCTGCACGCCGAGCAGCAGCACGCCCTTGGGCGGTTCCAGCCCGGGCGGGGCATTGGTGGACACGAACACCTCGCGGCGCTGGTTGATCCAGCGCTTGAGCCGGTTGGCACCGGCAACGTCGGCGAAGCGCGCGCTGTCATGCTCGAACTGCAGGTGGCCGCTGCGGTTGAGCAGCTCGAATTTCAGCTTCGCCAGCTGCGGCAGGTCTTCCTGGCCGAGCACGCCGTCGTTGAAGATCAGCTGGCGGGCGATGCGGCGCGCGTCCGGCAGGCCCAGGCCGCGCAGGTTGCGCAGGATCTGCTGGGCGACCTCGGTATCCACCTCGACCCGGCGGCCGCCGTGTTCGCGGGCATAGTCGGCCACTTCCTCGCGCAGCATCTTCAGCAGCGCGGCGGCGTCGGGCAGGCGCGGGTTGAAGCGCACTGCCAGCGCGTCCAGCTCGGCGGGCAGCTCGACCTTGGCGCCGATCATCACCAGCACGTGCGGCTGGCAGTGACGGCGCTCGAGGATGTCGCGCAGCAGCCGCTGGTGCGAGGCGTAGCCCAGGTAGGGGTGCAGGTCGAGCAGCAGGTAGACCCCGCGCTGGTCGGCCTGGCGGATCATCTGCAGCACCGCGCTGGCATCCGGTGGGCCCTGTGGCGGGTCCTCGCGGTCCAGGTCGATGCGGCGCAGGCCCTCGGTGATCGTCCAGCGGTACAGGGCCCGCCAGACCTGCATCAGGCTCTGCCGGAACAGCTCGACGATGCGCTGCTCCTCCTGGGTCTCGATGACGATCAACGGGGTACCGGCGCGGATCAGCGCGGTCAGGTCCTGCAGCTCGCTCATGTGCCTTCCTTTGCCAAGGGGCTCACGATAGCAGGCGCGGGTGATGTGCTCTGCTGTCGGCGTGATGGGCCAGCGGGGGTTGCGGCCTGGCGGCCGCTGGGCTTTCGGTTCCTGCGCTGGCTGGGGCTTGGCTGGCCTTCGATGGCGATCGGTTGTTCTGGTATTGCGCGATGCAGGTGATGTTGTGTCGCGGAAAGCTGCAGGGGGGTTAATCGGTCGCGGGCGGCGGGGTGCGCTGCCTGCTGCCGCTCATGTCCCCCGGTCCCGGCCCTGCGGGCCGGAACCTCCTCCTTTACTTCCCGTCAGCAGGCAGCACACCCCGCCACCTCAAGGCCAATGGCCGCGAATAAAAAAGCAGAGCGGGTGAAGTGGGGAGGGGATGGAAAAAGCGGGACGCCCGCTGCGCGGCTTGTGGCGGCCCCTCACCATCTCTCGCTTCTCGCTTCTCGCTTCTCGCTTCTCGCTTCTGCTTTCGGTTCGGCGGTCGTTGTGAATGAGGCGTTGGGGCGCGATGCCTGCTGACGGGAAGTAAAGGAGGAGGCTTGGGCCGCAGGCCCGAGCCGGGGGACATGAGCGG
>Ga0160448_100063_pt1 | contig 69952 bp, 56 predicted proteins | sample HID1973M_E1MG_FD_108269 | JGI IMG/M metagenome (GOLD analysis project Ga0160448, IMG submission 108269) | Enriched mosquito-associated microbial communities from UW Madison campus, WI, USA - HID1973M_E1 MG | ecosystem: Host-associated > Arthropoda: Insects > Digestive system > Unclassified ...
AACCTCAACGCCATCGAAGGACGTCGTGCCCTGGGGGTCTGGCGCAAGCAGGCCAGGGATGGCCTGCGCTCGCTCGTCGGAGCCATGGACGGCGGAGCCGAGCGATGCGCCAGACCCCCAGGGCGCGGCGGCCCCGTCCGGAGCCAGCGTTTTTCCTCCAAGCCCAACAGGCACGGCGGCCCCGTCCGGAGCCAGCGCTTTTCCTCTACCGCGGCCGGCGACCGGGCTTCGAGCACCAGCGCCGGCCAGCCCGAGCAGCGGGCAGGCCAGCAGCATCCGGTCACGCCGCGGCAGTCACGCCAGGCGCTGGGTGATGTCCGCGCGCAGCGCGTCCAGGTCCTTGGCGAACGCGGCGATGCCCTCGGCCAGCTTCTCGCTGGCCATGGCGTCGGCGGCCACGTCGGCGGCGAAGGAGGCCGCGTTGACCGGGGCGATCACCCGCTCCTCGCGCGGCACCGGCGCCAGCTTGCGTTCGACCGTGCCGGTGGAAGCGTCCAACTGCTCGAGCAGGTCCGGCGAAATGGTCAGGCGGTCGCAGCCGGCCAGCGCCAGCACCTGCTCGACCGAGCGGAACGAGGCGCCCATGACCACGGTGGCCGCGCCGCGGCGCTTGAATTCGGCGTAGACGCCGCGCACGAACTGCACGCCCGGGTCGTCGTCGATCGTCGCCGGCACCTGGCCGTGGGCCTTGTACCAGTCGAGGATGCGGCCGACGAAGGGCGAGATCAGGAACGCGCCGGCCTCGGCGCAGGCGATGGCCTGGGTGGGGTTGAAGATCAGGGTCAGGTTGCAGTCGATGCCCTCGGCCTGCAGCTGGCGCGCGGCCTCCACGCCTTCCCAGGTCGCGGCGACCTTGATCAGGATCTTCTCCGGAGCGACGCCGCGCTCGGCGTACATGGCCATGAACTTGCGCGCCTTGGCCACGGTGGCGGCGGTGTCGTGGGCCAGGTCGGCGTCGACCTCGGTGGAGACGCGGCCGGGGACCAGCGCGCTGAGCATGGCGCCGACGCCGACGGTCAGGCGGTCGGCGACTTCGTCGATGACTGTCTTGTCCACCGCCGGCCGGGTCTGCGCCCAGGCCAGCTCGCGCTCGATGAGCTCCGCATAGACCGGCAGCCCCAGCGCCTTCTTCACCAGGGTCGGGTTGGTGGTGCAGTCGACCGGGCGCAGGCGGACGATGGCGTCGTAGTCGCCGGTGTCGGCGACCACCACGGACAGTTCGCGCAGTTGCTGGAGGCGGGACGGGGCGGCAGCGGAATCGGCGGTCATCGGGAGCGTGGCACGTGTGTGGAATGGGGACTGCGTATCGTAGCGCGCGCGGACATGCCGCGCTTCCTCAAGGGTGGAACGTTTTCCGTGCAACCTTCTCCGTCCGGCAGCGTATGCCTGCCCACCCGTGGCGCGCTCCCGCGACGACCGACGTCCGCGGCGGCGATGACAGCGCTGCCGGGCGAAGGGGCGATGTGATAGTTTTCCCTGCTCTTTCGCCGCCCCCAACGAACGACGCCACGATGACCGACCGCCGCCGCACCAAGATCCTCGCCACCCTCGGACCGGCCACCGACGCGCCGGGCGTGCTGGAGGCGCTGTTCCGCGCCGGCGTCGACGTGGTCCGCCTCAATTTCTCCCACGGCGATCCCTCCGGCCAGGCCAAGCGCGCCGCCGAAGTGCGCGCCGCCGCGCAGCGGGTCGGCGTCGAGGTCGGCATCCTCGCCGACCTGCCGGGCCCGAAGATCCGCATCGAACGCTTCGCCGCCGGCAAGGTCGCGCTGAAGATGGGCGACCGCTTCGACCTGGTCGCCGCGACCGATACGCCCCCGGGCGATACCACCCAGGTCGGCGTCAGCTACCTGGGCCTGCCCGGCGACGTGAAGGCCGGCGACGTGCTGCTGCTGGACGACGGCCTGATGCAGCTGCAGGTGGTCGACGTGCAGGGCGAGCGCATCGTCAACACCGTGCTCAACGACGGCGTGCTGTCCGACCGCAAGGGCCTGAACAAACAGGGCGGCGGGCTGTCGCTGGGCGCGCTGACCGAGCGCGACAAGGAGCTGATCGGCATCGTCGCCAAGATCGGCGTGGACTTCATCGCCGTGTCGTTCTGCCGCAACGCGCAGGACATGAACGACGCCCGCGCCATCGCCCGTGCGCACGGCTGCAACGCGGCGCTGGTGTCCAAGATCGAGCGCACCGAGGCGATCGACAACCTGGTCGAGATCGTCGAGGCCTCCGACGTGGTCATGGTCGCCCGCGGCGACCTGGGCGTGGAGATCGGCGACGCCGAGCTGCCCGGCCTGCAGAAGAAGATCATCCGCGAGTCGCTGGCGCAGAACAAAGTGGTGATCACCGCCACCCAGATGCTGCAGTCGATGGTCGAGAGCCCGCTGCCGACCCGCGCCGAGGTGCTGGACGTGGCCAACGCGGTGATCGACGGCACCGATGCGGTGATGCTCTCGGCCGAGACCGCCGCCGGCGCCTACCCGGTCAAGGCGGTCGAGGCGATGGCGCGCATCTGCCTGGGCGCCGAACGCCAGTTCCAGACCGAGACCGACTACGGCAAGGCCCAGCGCAACCTGGAGCGCGCCGACCAGGCCATCGCCATGGCGACCATGTTCCTGTCCGAGCACATCGGCGTGCGCGCGATCGTGGCGATGACCGAATCCGGCGGCACCCCGCGCTTCCTGTCGCGCTTCCGCGCCAAGGCGCCGATCTACGCGATCACCCGCCACGACGGCGCGCGCCGGCAGATGGCGCTGATGCGCGACGTGTTCCCGATCAACTTCGACAGCCGTGGCCTGACCCCGCGCGAAGCCGCGCGCGGCAGCATCCGCCTGCTGGCCGACGCCGGCCTGCTGGCGTCGGGCGACCGCGTGGTGTTCACCAGCGGCGAGCACATGGAGACCCACGGCGCGACCAATACCCTGCGCCTGCTCCAGGTCGGTCCTGACGGCAACGCTGGCGGACTGGGCGACCTCTGAGTCCTGCCGGGCGGCGTCGAAGGGCGCCGCCACCGGGTGCGATAGCCGGGCGGAATGGCTTTCCTGCGCAACCGCTATAATCGCGGCCCGCCCCAACGCCGCGCGCAGGAATCCCATGAGCATCGAACAGCTTGCAGAGACCGCCCAGGCGATGGTCGCCCCGGGCAAGGGCATCATCGCCATCGACGAGTCCTCCAACACGATCGCCAAGCGCTTCGCCGCGGTCGGGATCGGCAACACCGAAGAGAACCGCCGCGCCTACCGCGAGCTGCTGCTCACCGCGCCCAAGCTGTCCGACCACATCTCCGGCGCCATCCTGTACGACGAGACGATCCGCCAGTCGACCCAGGCCGGCGTGCCGTTCGCGAAGTACATGGCCGACAACGGCATGATCCCGGGCATCAAGGTCGACAAGGGCACCGCCGCGCTGGCGGGCTTCCCCGGCGAACTGGTCACCGAGGGCCTGGACGGCCTGCGTGGCCGTCTGGAGGAGTACTACCGGCTCGGCGCGCGCTTCGCCAAGTGGCGCGCGGTGATCAACATCGGCGAGGACATCCCGACCGGCACCTGCATCGAAGCCAACGCCCACGCCCTGGCCCGCTACGCGGCGCTGTGCCAGGAACAGGGCCTGGTGCCGATGGTCGAGCCGGAAGTGCTGATGGACGGCGACCACGACATCGAGACCTGCTACGAGGTCACCGAGGCGGTGCTGCGCTCGCTGTTCGGCGCGCTGTACGAGCAGAACGTGCTGCTGGAAGGCACCATCCTGAAGGCTTCGATGGTCGTCTCCGGCAAGGACTGCCCCGAGCAGGCCGACGTCCAGGAAGTGGCCGAATCCACCCTGATGTGCCTGAAGAGCACGGTGCCGGCGATCCTGCCGGGTATCGTGTTCCTGTCGGGCGGGCAGGGCGACGAGGACGCCACGGCGCACCTGGACGCGATGAACCGCCTCGGTCCGAACCCGTGGCCGCTGAGCTTCTCCTACGGCCGCGCGATGCAGCAGGCCGCGCTGAAGCTGTGGTCGCAGGACATGACCGGCAACTTCGCCAAGGCGCAGCAGATCGTGTCCGCGCGTGCCCGCGACAATGGCCTGGCTGCGCTGGGGCAGTGGCAGGGCACGGCCTGACCGGTCGTTCGACGTCCTCGCGCTGCATTGGAAACGCCGGCCTTGTGCCGGCGTTTCTTCCTGGGTCCTTCTCCGATTCCTGCAGGAGCAGGAGCGAAGCCGTGGGGTTTGGCCGGCTTCGGCCGGAGCCGAGCGATGCGCCAGACCCCCAGGGTGCGGCGGCCCCGTCCGAAGCCGATGCTTTTCGCTCCTGACCGCCGCCCCACGGCGCCAGAACCTTCGCTCGGAAGGTGTGCAGTTGAGGGGTCACTGGCGACCCGGTCAGGGCACAGGCGCCAATGCGCGCCGGATCACTCGGTCCGCATCGTCCCGCCCGGCACGAACACCCAGGTGCGGGTCACGTGCAGGATGTCGACGTGGTCGGGCGTGTCCGGCAGCGGCGGAAACGGCTCGGCCAGCCGCACCATCCGCTGCGCGGCCTCGTCCAGCAGCGGCGTGCCGCTGGAACGCAGGATCCGGGTGCTCTCCACCGTGCCGTCGCGGCGCACGCCGACGCTGATCACCACCTGGCCGCCGAGCCGGCGCCGGCGGGCCTCGTCGGGGTAGTTGAGGTTGCCGATCCGCTCGGCGCGGTCGACCCAGGCGCGCAGGTAGTTGGCGTAGGCGTACTCGCGGGTGCTGGCCGAGACGAACTTGCGGGTCGGGCGCTTGGCGTACAGCTCCGAGCGCAGGTAGACCTCGGCGGCCAGTCGGGCCATTTCCGCATCGCGCGCGGCGCGGACCGGACTGACCGGCGGCAGTTCGGGGTCGGGCGGCGGCTGCTCCGGCTGGGCCGTGGCCATCGCTTCCTCGCCGCGGCGGCTGGCCACTACCCGTGCCTGCGGCGGTGGGGGCTCGATGGCGGCGCTGCGCCGTTCCGGCAACGGCGCCTGGCCCGGCTCGGCCAGGGGGATCGCGCCGGCCTGCAGGTCGCGCGGCCGCTGCGCCTTGTCGTGTTCGCCGCCGCCGCGGTTGTTGGCCTGGGCCAGGAAGTCGGCCTGTTCGGGGGTGAGCGGGGTCTGGGTCTGGCTGAAGATCACGTCCAGGGTCGGCACCAGCGGCGCCTCGCCGCGGAACGCGAATCCCAGGCCCAGGATCAGGACGCCGTGGACCAGCAGCGACAGCACCACGGTGGCATTGAGCCGCTGGCGGGCGCCGATGGGCGGTGGCGCGACGGCGGCGGCGCTCATGCCCGCGCGTCGTCCCCGGCCACGCCGGCCTCGATCGCATCGAACAGCCGCCCGGCGATGTTCAGGCCGAACTGCGCGTCCAGTTCGCGCACGCAGGTCGGGCTGGTGACGTTGACCTCGGTCAGCCAGTCGCCGATCACGTCCAGGCCGACGAAGCGCATGCCGCGCCGGCGCATCTCCGGGCCGACCTGGGCGGCGATCCAGCGGTCGCGGTCGCTGAGCGGGCGGCCCTCGCCGCGGCCGCCGGCGGCCAGGTTGCCGCGGAACTCGTCGCCCTGCGGGATCCGCGCCAGGCAGTAGTCCACCGGCTCGCCATCGATCAGCAGGATGCGCTTGTCGCCCTCGGAGATCTCCGGCAGGTAGCGCTGCGCCAGGGCCAGCTTGCGGCCGCCGTCGGTCAGGGTTTCCAGGATCACGTTGAGGTTCGGGTCGCCGGCCTGGCTGAGGAAGATCGAGCGCCCGCCCATGCCGTCCAGCGGCTTGAGCACGACCTTGCCCTGGTCGGCGGCGAAGGCTTTCAGTTCGGCCGGGTCGCGGCTGATCCGGGTCGGTGGGCAGCACTGCGGGAACAGCATCGCCGCCAGCTTCTCGTTGAAGTCGCGCAGGCCGCGCGGGTCGTTGACCACCTGCGCCCCGGCCAGGCGGGCCAGGTCCAGGACCTGGGTGTCGTAGACGTATTCGGCGTCGACCGGCGGGTCCTTGCGCATCAGCACCAGCTGGCCGGGACCGAAGGCCAGGTCGGCCCAGTCGCCCAGCTCGAACCAGCCGGCCTTGTCGTCGCGCACCGACAGCGGTGCCACCCGGGCCACGGCCCGCGCATCGCGCAGCGACAGCCCGCCCGGACGCACGTAATGCAGCCGGTAGCCGCGGCGCTGCGCCTCCAGGAGCATGGCGAAAGTGGTGTCCTTGGCGATCTTGATCGACCCGATCGGGTCCATCACCACGATGACGTCCAGCGGCGCGGGCATGTGCGGAATGCGGCGGAAGGGTGGGGGACGGGCGATGTTAGCCGATCCGGCCGCCGCCGCCGGCCAGGCTCGCGGAATGCGAACTGCGGCACAGAATGAGACGGCGTTCGCATGATCCCCGTTCAGCTCCCTGCCGTTTTCCGGCGCGGGCTTGACAGTCCTTGGCCGTACTGGGATATAGACACCTTCGCAGTGGCGCCGGTAGAAGCGCCGCGCGCACGGGGAATTAGGGTAATGACTGACAATACGGCCCCGACTGGGGCATTGGCCGGTTTGCGGGTCATGGTGATCGACGACTCCAAGACGATCCGCCGCACGGCCGAGACGCTGCTCAAGCGCGAAGGCTGCGAGGTAGTCACCGCCAGCGACGGTTTCGAGGCGCTGGCCAAGATCGCCGATCAGCAGCCGCAGATCATCTTCGTCGACATCATGATGCCGCGCCTGGACGGCTACCAGACCTGCGCGCTGATCAAGGGCAACCAGAAGTTCAAGTCCACGCCGGTGATCATGCTCTCGTCCAAGGACGGGCTGTTCGACAAGGCCCGGGGCCGCATCGTCGGCTCCGAGCAGTACCTGACCAAGCCTTTCACACGCGAAGAGCTGCTGGGCGCCATCCGCACGTACGTCAACGCCTGACCGGGGGGCAGGCAACAACATGGCTCGAATCCTGCTGATCGAAGACTCGCCGACCGACCGCGCGGTCTTCACCCAGTGGCTGGAACGCGGTGGCCACCAAGTCATCCTCGCCAGCAACGCCGAGGACGGCATCGACATCGCCCGCAAGCAATTGCCGGACCTGGTGCTGATGGACGTCGTCCTGCCCGGCATGAGCGGTTTCCAGGCCACGCGCGCGCTGACCCGCGACGCGGCCACCAGCAAGATCCCGGTGCTGATCGTCAGCACCAAGAGCATGGAGACCGACCGCGCCTGGGGCATGCGCCAGGGCGCGGTCGACTACGTGGTCAAGCCGCCGCGCGAGGAAGACCTGCTCGAGCGGATCAACCAGCTGGTGGCCGGCTGATGCGTACTCCCTTCGACATCCTCGCCGACTACGAGCAGCGCAGCCTGGTCCACGCGGTGCAGCTGCCGGCGCGCGAGCTGGGTCCGGAGACCTGGCGCGGCGTCGGCTACCGCATCGGCGAGCACCGCCTGGTCTCGCAGTTCGGCGAGGTGGTCGAAATCCTGTCGATGCCACCGGTGACGCCGGTGCCGGGCGCGCAGCCCTGGCTGCTGGGCATCGGCAACCTGCGCGGCAACCTGTTCCCGGTGGTCGACCTGAAGTTGTTCCTCGAGGGCGAGCGCACCGTGCTGCACGAAGGCCAGCGCGTGCTGGTGATGCGCCAGCAGGGCGGCGACGTGGCCCTGACCATCGACGAACTCTACGGCCAGCGCAGCTTCGGCGAAGAGCTGGCGATCGATCCGGCGCCGCTGGCGCAGGGTCGCTACGCGCACTTCGTCGAGCGTGCCTTCCACAGCGACGGCGCCGACTGGGGCGTGTTCTCGCTTTCGCGCCTGGCCCGCACTCCCGAATTCCGCCAAGCCGCCGCCTGACCGGCCGGCCCCGCACCGTACCTGAGGTTCACAACGCATGAGCACTGCACCGGACACTCCCAAGACCAGCCGCCTGGGTGGCGTCAGCACCGGCTTCTGGCTTGTCCTGCTCGCGCTGTCGGTCGTCGTTTTCGGCCTGAACACCGGCGTGGCGACCTGGCAGGGCAGTCGCCTGGCCGGCGCCAGCACCGGCGCGGCCGACCTGCAGGTGCTGTCGCAGCAGCTGGCCAACCAGGGCCGCGACGCGGTATCGGGCAACGCCGATGCGTTCAAGGCGTTCCGCGAGACCAAGGCGCAGATCGAGACCACCGTCAGCGGGCTGCAGGGCCGCTTCGGCCAGGAGCCGGGCGTGTCGGGGCCGCTGGAGAACCTGGTCAAGGTGTGGAATCCGCTGGGCGAGAACGCGGGCCAGATCGTGGCCAGCGAGCCGGCGGTGCTGGCCCTGGCCGGCAACGCCGACCGCTTCACCGGCCGCGTGCCGGCGTTGCAGGCGCAGTTGAACGAAGCGGTACGCGCGATGACCGCCGGCGGCGCGCCCGCGTCGCAGGTGTTCAGCGCGCTGCAGCAGGTGGTGGTCGCCGGCACCATGGCCCGGCGCGTGACCGAAATCCGCGCCGGTGGCCCGGGCGCGTCCGCCGCGGGCGACGCGCTGGCGCGCGACTCGGTCGTGTTCGGCCAGACCTTCGACAACCTGATCAAGGGCAGCGAGGAACTGGGCATCGCCCCGGTGCGCAATGCCGCCGCGCTGGCCGCGCTGCAGCAGTCGCAATCGGAATGGGACGAGATGCGCAAGGACCTGGAAGCGATCCTGGCCAGCTCCCGCAACCTGTTCGCCGCGCAGTCGGCCGCGGCCAGCCTGACCGCCGGCTCCGGCGGCATGCTCGACGCCAGCAAGAAGCTGTTCGACGCGTTCTCCGCGTTCGGTTCGGTGCGCGACACCCGCCTGTTCCCGAACTTCTGGCTCGGCATCGTATCCGGCGCGCTGGCGCTGGTGTCGCTGGTCTTCTTCGTGTGGAGTTCGGTGCGCGGCCGCCAGCGCGAGCAGGAAGTCCGCTACCAGGCGCAGGTGGAGTTCAACAGCCGCAACCAGCAGGCGATCATGCGGCTGCTGGACGAAATCAGCTCACTGGGCGAAGGCGACCTGACGGTGAAGGCCTCGGTGACCGAGGACATGACCGGCGCGATCGCGGACGCCATCAACTACGCGGTCGACGAGCTGCGCAACCTGGTGACCACCATCACCGACACCTCGGTGCAGGTCGCCGCGTCCTCGCAGGAAACCCAGGCCACCGCGCTGCAGCTGGCCGAGGCCTCCAACCACCAGGCCGAGCAGATCACCGCCGCCTCCGAGCGCATCCACGAAATCGCGGCCAGCATCGAGCAGGTCTCGCGCAATTCGACCGAATCGGCGGAAGTGGCGCAGCGTTCGGTGGTCATCGCCGCCGAGGGCGCGGGCGTGGTGCGCGAGACGATCCAGGGCATGGACCAGATCCGCGACCAGATCCAGGAGACCTCCAAGCGCATCAAGCGCCTGGGCGAGTCTTCGCAGGAGATCGGCTCGATCGTGGAACTGATCAACGACATTTCCGAGCAGACCAACATCCTGGCGCTCAACGCCGCGGTGCAGGCCGCGGCGGCGGGCGAGACCGGCCGCGGCTTCGCGGTGGTGGCCGACGAAGTGCAGCGGCTGGCCGAACGCACTTCCGGCGCGACCCGGCGGATCGAAGGCCTGGTCCAGGCCATCCAGGCCGACACCAACGAAGCGGTCAGCTCGATGGAGCAGACCACCGCCGAAGTGGTCTCCGGCGCGCGCCTGGCCGAGGACGCCGGCACCGCGCTGACCGAGATCGAGCGCGTGTCCAACGCGCTGAACGACCTCATCAAGAGCATCTCCGTCGCCGCCCAGCAGCAGGCCGGCGCCGCGGCCGACATCACCAAGACGATGGGCGTGGTCCAGCAGATTTCCGGGCAGACCTCGCGCGGTGCCGGACAGACCGCCGACTCGATCGGACACCTGGCGCAGCTGGCGGCGGACCTGCGCCGCTCGGTGGCCGACTTCAAGCTGCCGGCCTGATTGGCGCAACACGGGGGATATGAGCCAATGAGGACGGTCCGCGACACGCACCTGCACGGCCTCGCCGGAGGACGCCGATGAGCGCCCTGCGCGACGCGATGAGCCATGCGGTACTGGGTTGGGTCAAGCCGGAGCTGGACGAGACGCTGCGCCAGGCGCGCAACGAGATCGAGGCCTTCGTCGAGGACCCGGCCGACACCAGCCGCATGCGCTTCTGCGCCGGCTACCTGCACCAGGTGCAGGGCACCCTGCGCATGGTCGAGCTGTACGCCCCGGCGATGGTCGCCGAGGAGATGGAACTGCTGGCCCAGGCCGTGCAGCAGGGCGCGGCCAACGACCGCGACGAGGCCTGCGCCACGCTGATGCGCGGCACCGTGCTGCTGCCCGACTACCTGGAACGCCTGCAGAACGGCCACCGCGACATCCCGATCGTGCTGTTGCCGCTGCTCAACGACATCCGCGCCGCGCGCGGCGCGACCGGGCTGAACGAAAGCGTGCTGTTCGCGCCGGACCTGAGCGGGCCGCTGCCCGAACAGGTGCCGGAGGCCTCGCCGCTGCCGTGGACCCAGCGCCAGGACAAGGTCGCCTCGGCGCAGACGCGTTTCGAGGACGCGCTGGCCGGCTGGCCGGAAAACGCCGCGCCGGCCGATCCGGCCGCGCTCGCCGCCGCCGCCGCCGAACTGCTCGGCAACGCCCGCCACGACAGCACCCGGCGCATGCTGTGGGTGCTTTCCTCGGCCGCCGATGCGTTGCGCGACGGTGCGCTGGCCGCCAACGATGCGCTGCGCGGCGCCTTCGCCGGCATCGCCCGCGCGGTGCGCCAGGCGCACGAGGACGAATCGATCCCGGCCGCAGCGCAGGGCGTGGCCAGCCAGGAGCCGACCCGCCAGCTGCTGTACCTGGTCGCGCAGGCGCGCGCGCCGCATCCGTCGCTGGACGCGCTGCGCGAAGCCTTCGACCTGGACATGCACGCGCCCAGCGAGGCCGAGCTCGACCATGCCCGCGGCAGCCTGGCCGGACGCAACCGCGACCTGCTCAACACCGTCGGCGGCGTGGTCAAGGAAGAACTGCTGCGGATCAAGGACGCGCTGGACCTGCACCTGCGCACCGGCGGCGACGCCGCCGCGCTGCAGCCGCAGGCCGCCGAACTGGCCAACGTCGCCGACACCCTCGGCATGCTCGGCCTGGGCGTGGCCCGCGACGTGGTCCTGCAGCAGCGCCTGGCGCTGGACGCGATCGCCGGCGGCGATCGCCCTGCCAGCGAAAGCGCGCTGCTGGACATCGCCGGCGCGCTGCTCTACGTCGACGCGTCGCTGGACGACCAGGTCGCGCGCCTGGGCGCCGGCGTGGAATCCGGCGAGGACGCCACCGCGGCCGAGGCCCGGCGCACCGTCGAGGTGCTCGCGCACGAGGCGATCGCCAACTTCGCCGCCGCGCGCGAACACTTCGTCGCCTTCATCGAGACCAACTGGAACCACGACCGGCTCGAGAGCGTCCCGCAGCTGCTGGCGGAGGTGTCCGGCGCGCTGCGCATCCTCGACCTGCCGCAGCCGGCCGACTACCTGGAAGGCGTGCGCCGCTATGTCGGCACCGAACTGCTGCAGCGCCGGCGCGTCCCCAGCGGCCGCCAGCTCGACACCCTGGCCGATGCGATGGCCAGCCTGGAGTACTACCTGGAAGCGTTGCGCGACCGTCGCCCCAACAGCGACGAGATCCTGGAGATCGCGCGCAGCAGCCTGGAAACCCTGAGCTACTGGCCGTTGCCGGCCGAACCGGAAGCGTTGGAAGCAGAGGCACCGGTGGCGCAGGCCGGCCCGGCGATCGCCGTGGCCGCGCCGGCCGCGGCCGCCGCGTCGCAGTGGGACCCGGTCGCCGCCGAACACGAGATCGAACCGGCGGGCGATGAAGTCGCCGCGGTGATGGCGCCCGAGCCCGAAGTGCTGGAGGCGCCGGCGCTGGAAGTGGAGTTGCCGGCGATCGAGCTGGAGGCCGTGCGGGCGCCGGCCGCCGCCGCGGTGGCGGCGCAGTGGATCAGCTTCGACCCCGTCGCCGCCGAATCGGTTGCCGGACCGGTCGAGGAAGCGGCCGAGGAAGCGCCGGCCGCGGAAACTCCCGTCGAGGAAACTCCCGTCGAGGAGACGGCAACCGCCGAAGAAGCAGCAGACGAGGCGCAGGGCGCGCTGCAGGCCACGGCCGTCGGCGAAACCGGGCAGTGGCTCGACCTGAGCATGAGGGTCCAGCCGGACCTGCGCCCGGCGCAGGTGTATGAAAGCCGTATCAGCCATATCGAGCTGGACCCGGTGTCCACGTCGCTGGTCGCCGAAATCTCCGCGGCCGCGCAGACGCTGGGCGTCGTGCCCGCGGCGCCCGCGTCCGTCGAAGCGGCGCCGGCGCCGGTTCCGCCCGCCATCGGCGGGTTCGACGAAACCGCCGACATCGATGCCGACATCCGCGAGGTCTTCCTCGAGGAGTTCGACGAAGAGCGCGACAACCTCGGGCGGCTGGTGCCGCTGTGGCAGCAGGCACCGGAGGACCTGGACCGGGTGCGCCCGATCCGCCGCGTGTTCCACACCCTCAAGGGCAGCGGCCGCCTGGTCGGCGCGCGCGCGCTGGGCGAGTTCAGCTGGAAGATCGAGGGCATGCTCAACCGCGTGCTCGACGGCACGCGCGCGCCGAGCCCGGCGGTGCTGGCCATGATCCAGCAGGCCTGCGAAGTGCTGCCGCAGTTCGATGCGGCGCTGCGCGGGCAGGGCGGCGTCACCGCCGACCTGTATGCGATGGAGGCCGTCGCCGAACGCATCGCCGCCAGCGAGGACACCTTCTACGCACCCGCCGCCGCGACGGCCGCTCCGGTGGCGGAAGGCGCCGGCGCCCCGGCCGAAGAAGGCACGCCGGCGTCGGTGGACAGCGTGCTGCGCGAGATCCTGGAGGCCGAGGTCGCCCAGCACCTGGAGACGGTCGATGCCTGGATCGCCGCCGCGCGCCAGGCGCCGGAACCGGCGACCGACGCACTGCTGCGCGCGATCCACACCATGAACGGTGCGTTCGCGATGACCGACGTGCCGGAGATCACCGCCGTCACCGATCCGGCCGAGACCTTCATCAAGCGCTCGCTGGCCGCCTCGCAGGTGCCGGACGCGCAGGGCGTGGAGGCGCTCGCCGAGACGGCCGGAGCGATCCGCGACTGCATCCGCGCGCTGCAGGCCGAATCGCCGCGGATCCCGCGTTCGGCCGCGCTCGCCGCGCGCCTGCGCGAGCTGGCCGACAGCCTGCCCGAGGCCCGCTGGCCGCAGGGGGCGGAAGCGGACCTCGAGCCGGTGGCGGAGGAAGTGCTGGACGCCGCGGAACTGAGCACGTTCGAAGACATGTCGGACTACCTCGGCGACGGCCCCGTGGCGGAGACGCCGGCGGAAGCCGATGGCGCCGCGATGCCGTCCGCCGCCGCGGCAGCGGCAGCGGGCGTGATCGCGACCGGCGCATTCCCCGCGGAGGCGGGCGAAGCCACGCCGGTGGCGGATGCCGGGACCGAATCCGCCGGGTCCGCCGATACCGCTGCGGTCGAAGCGGAAGCCACCGCGACCGAAGCCATCGAGGTCGATGCTGTCGACGCCGTGGCGCTCGAAATAGAAACGGCCGGGACCGAGGCCGCCGCTGGTGATGCAGCCGGCGCCGAAGCCGCCGATACCACCGCAGCCGAAATCCTCGAAGTCGAAGTCGCCGGGGATGACGCCGCCGAAGCCGCCGACATCGCCGACATCGCCGATGCCGATGCCGATGCCGACATCGCCGCTTCCGCGGCCGAAGCCCCCGAAGGCGAAGCCGAAGCCATCGAGACTGATACCGCCGAAATCGAAGCGGCCGGGACCGAATTGCTCGAAGTCGAAACGCTCGAGGCCGACGTTGTCGAAACCGGAGCCATCGAGGTTGCGGCCGCCGGGGCCGACCCGGTCGCGGCGGAAACCATCGAACTGCCGGCGCTGGGTGCCCCGCTGCCGGACGCCAGTGCCGAGGAGGAGCGCGTGCCCGACGGTCCGATGCTCGATTTCAACGAACTGGACCGCGACCTGGTCGACATCTTCGTCGAAGAGGGCGTGGACCTGCTCGACCACGTCGACGGGCTGATCCAGGAACTGCGCGCCGATCCCACCGCACGCGAACCGATCATCGCCCTGCAGCGCGACCTGCATACGCTCAAGGGCGGTGCGCGCATGGCCGGCATCGCCCCCATCGGCGACCTGGGCCACGTGATCGAATCGCTGCTGGAAGCGGCGGCCGAACACCGCACCGAACTCGATCGCGGCGACATCCAGCTGCTCGAGCGAGGATTCGACACCCTGCACCGGTTGCTGCAGCACACCCGTGCGCACCGCGTCACCGAGATGCCGCAGGCGCTGATCGACGAGTTCGAGGCGCGGATCCGCGGCGAAGCACCGGTCGCCCAGGAAGCGGAGGCGAAGGCGGAAGAAGCCGTTGCCGCACCGGCCGAGGCACCGGCCGCGGCCACGCCTGCGCCTGCGCCCATCGCGTCCATGGTCGCCGCCATCGAACTGCAGGCGCTCTCGGCGCCGATGGACGAGGACGAGGAAGCCGCTGCCGCGCCGGCCGCCGAGGAAGGGGCGCCGCGTGCGCCGCAGGAGCAGGTGCGCGTGCGCGCCGACCTGCTCGACAACCTGGTCAACCACGCCGGCGAAGTGGCGATCTACCGCTCGCGCCTGGAGCAGCAGCTGGGCGCGTTCCGCAGCGCCATGGCCGAGCTGGACCGCACCAACGCGCGACTGCGCGACCAGCTGCGCCGCCTGGACCTGGAGACCGAGGCGCAGATCGTCGCCCGCTACCAGCGCGAGCAGGACAGCGCCGACCCGACCTTCGATCCGCTGGAGCTGGACCGCTTCTCCACCCTGCAGCAGCTCAGCCGCGGCCTGGCCGAATCGGCGGCCGACCTGACCGGCCTGCAGGGCGTGCTCGACGACCTGGCCCGCCAGTACGACGTGCTCCTGCAGCAGCAGTCGCGCGTCAGTTCGGAGCTGCAGGACGGGCTGATGAGCGCGCGCATGGTGCCGTTCGACAGCATCGTGCCGCGCCTGCGCCGGGTGGTCCGCCAGGCCGCGCACGATACGAAGAAGCAGGTCCAGCTCAAGCTCGACGGCACCCACGGCGAACTCGACCGCAACGTGCTCGACCGCATGGTCGCGCCGCTGGAACACATGCTGCGCAACTCGGTCGCCCATGGCCTGGAGGCGCCGAAGGACCGCCGCAGTGGCGGCAAGGACGAGGAAGGCACGATCACCATCGCGCTGCGCCGCGAAGGATCGGAAATCGTGCTGCAGGTCGGCGACGACGGCCGCGGCCTGGACCGCGCCGCGATCCGCCGCCGCGCCGAGCAGCGCGGCCTGGTCAAGCCCGAAGCCGAACTGAGCGACGCCGAGCTGGATTCGGTGATCTTCGAGTCCGGCTTCAGCACCTCGGAAAAGGTCAGCCAGCTGGCCGGCCGCGGCGTAGGCATGGACGTGGTCCGCAACGAAGTGCGCCAGCTGGGCGGCACGGTCGAGATCGCCTCGACCGCCGGCCAGGGCGCCACCTTCACCCTGCGCCTGCCGCAGACCCTGGCGGTGACCCAGGCGGTGTTCGTGCAGATCGGCGACACCACCTACGCAGTGCCGGTGGCCTCGGTCGGCGGCATCGGCCGGATCTCGCGCGAGCGTTTCGAGGCCGGTGGCGGCGTCTACCGCTACGCCGGCGAAGAATACGCGCTGCACGACCTGGGCCTGCTGGTCGGGCAGGGCGTCGCCAAGGCCGAAGGCCAGGCGCAGGTGCCGCTGCTGCTGGTGCGCGCCGGCGACCTGCGCGCGGCGGTGGCGATCGACCAGGTGGTCGGCAACCGCGAGATCGTGGTCAAGCCGGTCGGCATGCAGATCTCGTCGGTGCCGGGCATCTACGGCGCCACCATCACCGGCGACGGGCGCGTGGTGGTGATCCTGGACGTCGCCCCGCTGGTCCGCCGTCACCTGGCGCAGCCGGAACGCCCGGCCGCGGTCGAGCCGCAGCAGGCGCGCCACGTGCCGCTGGTGATGGTGGTCGACGACTCGCTGACCATGCGCAAGGTCACCGGCCGCGTGCTGGAGCGCCACAACCTGGAAGTGGTCACCGCGCGCGACGGCATCGAGGCCCTGGAGCGGCTCGAGGAGCGCGTGCCGGACCTGATGCTGCTGGACATCGAGATGCCGCGCATGGACGGCTACGAGCTGGCCACCGCGATGCGCGCCGACGAACGCTTCCGCGGCGTGCCGATCGTGATGATCACCTCGCGTACCGGCGAGAAGCACCGCCAGCGCGCGTTCGAGATCGGCGTGCAGCGCTACCTGGGCAAGCCGTACCAGGAGCTGGACCTGATGCGCAACGTCTACGACCTGCTGGGAATCGCCCGTGCACGCGGCTGACGAACGCAAGCCGGTGGCCCTGCTGGCGCGCGCCGGCGTCGCGCGCGACCGCCTGCGCGAGGCGCTGGACGCGGCTGGCGCGCGGATCGTGATCGAGGAGGACCCGGGCGCGATCGATGCCGCCACCCTGGCCGCCGCGGCGCCGCAGGCGGCGCTGGTCGCGCTGGAGCCGGCGGTGGAGGACGCGCTGGTCGCGCTGGAGCCGGCGCTGGAGGCGCCGGGCCTGCTGGTGATCTTCGACGAGGCCGAGCTGGCAGCGCGCCGCGAAGGCTGGGAGGCGCAGCGCTGGATCCGCCACCTGGCGGCCAAGCTGCACGGGCACGACGACGTGCTGCCGCCGGGCCGCGAGCAGGACGTGCTCATCGACCTGCAGCCCGGCCATCCGGTCACTCCGGCGCAGCTGCACGACGAGGACCCGTTCGAAACGCACCTGGTCGAGGCGGCGGCGCTGGCCGTCGAACTGCCGCAGGACCGGCCCGGCGAGTCGTCGCCCGAGCCGGCCGCGCCGGTGCCGGCTGCCGCGGTTGCGCCGGCGGTGCGCGACTGGGCGCTGGCCGAGGACGAAGCGGTGATGGCGGTTCCCAGGCGGGCCGAGGCGGCCGCATCGGCGGCCCCGGCCCCGGATTTCTCGCGCCTGGAACTGGTGGCGCTGGAGCCGGATCAGCCCCAGGCGCCGGCCGCGGCGAAAGCCGTCGGCGCGGTGCTGGTGATCGCCGGCATCGGTGGGCCGGATGCGGTGCGCAAGCTGCTTGCGGCGCTGCCCGGGCACTTCCCGCAACCGCTCCTGGTCCAGCTCAAGCTCGACGGCGGCCGTTACGACAACCTGGTCAAGCAGCTGGCACGCGTATCGGCGGTGCCGGTGGCCATGGCCATGCCGGGCGACGCCGTTGCCGCGGCGACGGTCTACGTGCTTCCGGATGGCGTGGGCATCGAGGCGAAGCAGGGCGGCATGGCCTTCGTCGATGGCGCCGGCGAACCGGTCGCCGCATTGCCGCCGGCCGAAAGCGCAGTGGTCGTGCTCAGCGGCGCCGATCCGGTGCGGATGGACGCGGTGCTGGCGCTGGCCACCCGCGGCGGCCACGTCGCCGGGCAGTCGCTGGAAGGCTGCTACGACGCGACGGCGGTGAAGCTGCTCGCCGCCGGCGGTGCGGAACTGGCCATGCCTGCGCAACTGGCCGAACAGCTGGCCGCGCGCTGGCCCTGAGCCGCGCGCGCCTTTCCGGGAAGAAGGACTGATGAGCTACAACAGCGACGAAATCCGTGGCGTACTGATCCAGGTCGGCGAAGAGCGCCTGCTGCTGCCCAACGCCACCGTGGCCGAGGTGCTGGCGCGCGTGGCGGTCGATCCGCTCGAAGGCGCGCCCGACTGGCTGGCCGGACAGATCGTGTGGCACGGCTGGAACGTGCCGCTGGTGGCGTTCTCGCGCCTGGCCGGCCTGGGCGAAGAACCGGCGATGCGCAACAACCGCGTGATCGTGCTCAAGGGCCTGGGCCAGGACGAGACGCTGCCGTACTTCGCGCTGCTGACCGCCTCGTTCCCGCAGCTGGTCTCGGTGCCGCGGGACAGCCTGCTGGCCGACGCCTCCGAGGAGGAACTGCCGCGCGGCGTGCAGATGCGGGTCCTGCTCGGCGAGCAGAACGCGCTGCTGCCGGACCTGGAGCTGGTGGAGCGGATGATCGGCGCGGCGCTGGCCGCCACGGCCTGAGCGGGGGATCCACTGCAGGCGTCGTCGCGCGTGGTGGGACGACCGCGGCGCCCGTGACGCGCCACCAGCCATCGTTCGTGCCGGCGTCGCCGTAGTCTGATGATGTGCCCGTGTGCCCGTGTGCCCGTGTGCCCGTGTGCGCTGTTGCGGAGCGGGCCGGCAGGCGGAGCGGCCGGCACAGGTGACGCTCCCGCGTCCGACGCCGCGGTCGCCCGCAAGACGGGCTCCTACAGGTCGCCGAAGCGTGCCTGCAATGCGGCGAGCGCCGCCAGTCCCGCTGTTTCGGTGCGCAGCACGCGCGGTCCCAGGCGCAGGCCGGTGAAGCCGGCCGCCTGCAGGGTCGCGCGGTCGCGCGGCGACCAGCCGCCTTCCGGACCGATCGCGATGCAGGCGCTGCCGTCGGCGGGCGCAACCAGGTCTTCGAGCCGGTGCCCGCCCTGCGGATCGAGCACCAGGCGCAGGCCGTCGCCCGCCAGCGCGCGTGACGCGGCCTCCAGGCCCGCCGGCGCGGCGACCGACGGCACACGCGCACGCCCGGACTGCTCGCAGGCCGACTCCACCACGCTGCGCCAGTGTGCGAGGCGTTTCTCCGCGCGGTCGGCGTCGAGCCGGACCTCGGTGCGCTCGCCCGACACCGGGACGATCGCGGCGACCCCCAGTTCGGTGGCCTTCTGCAGGATCAGGTCCATCTTCTCGCCGCGCGCGATGCCCTGCAGCAGCGCGATCCGCAGCGGCGACTCGTTGTCGATCGCGCGGGCGGACAGGATTTCCGCGCGCACCTCGCGCTTGCCGATGGACAGCAGGCGCGCATCGCAGTCATGGCCGTCGCCGTTGAACAGCACGCAGGCATCGCCCTCGCGCAGGCGCAGGACGCGGGCCAGGTGGTTGGCGGCGCGTTCGGGCAGGACGAGATCGCTTCCCGGGCGCAGCGGCAGGTCGACGTGGCAGCGGGTCAGGCGCATGCGGTGGCCTCCCCGATGGCCGCGGCGGTGGCGCCGGCCAGCAGTTCCAGCTGCGCATCGTCGACGCAGTAGGGCGGCATCCAGTACAGCACGTCGCCCAGCGGCCGCAGCAGCACGCCGCGTTGCAGCGCCGCGCGGTAGGCCTGCAGGCCGACGCGCGCCGCCGCCGGGAACGGCGTACGGCGGTCGCCGTCGCGGGCCAGCTCGAAGGCGACCACCATGCCCGCCTGGCGCGCGTCGGCCACGTGCCGGTGCGCGGCCAGCGGTGCGGCCAGCTCTGCCATCCGTGCCGCGGTCGCGCGGTTGCGCTCCAGCACGCCGTCGCTTTCGAAGATGTCCAGCGAGGCGAGCGCGGCCGCGCAGGCCAGCGGATTGCCGGTGTAGCTGTGAGAATGCAGGAAGGCGCGCTCGCGCGAGTCGTCGAGGAAACCGTCGTACAGCGCCTGGGTGGCCAGCACCGCGGCCAGCGGCAGGAAGCCGCCGGTCAGGCCCTTGGACAGGCACAGCAGGTCGGGGGCAATGCCTGCCTGTTCGCACGCGAACATCGTGCCGGTGCGGCCGAAGCCGGTGGCGATCTCGTCGGCGATGAGGAAGGCGCCGTTGGCGTCGCACAGTTCGCGGACGCGGCGCAGGTAGGCCGGATCGTGCATGCGCATGCCGCCGGCGCACTGCAGCCGCGGTTCCAGGATCACCGCGCAGATTTCGCCCGGATGGCGGTCGAACAGATCGGCCAGGGCATCGCCGGCGCGCGCCGCGCACTGCGCGGCGGTTTCGCCCGGGCGGGCCAGGTACGCATCCGGCGAGGGGGCGAACAGCGCCTCGGCCAGCAGCGGCGCATAGATGCGGCGGTACAGCGGTATGTCGCCGACCGCCAGCGCGCCCAGGGTTTCGCCGTGGTAGCCGTTCTCCAGCGCGATGAATTTCGTGCGGCCGGGTTCGCCGCGGTTGTGGAACCAGTGGAAGGCCATCTTCAGCGCCACCTCCACCCCGGCCGAACCGTTGTCGGCGTAGAACACCTTGGCCAGCGGCGCCCGTCCGGCCTGGCGCGGGGCCAGGGCCAGCAGCCGTTCGGCCAGTTCCACCGCCGGCGCGTGCGAGAAGCCGGCCAGGATCACCTGTTCCAGCGTGCGCGCCTGGCGGGCGATCGCCTCGGCGATGCGCGGCTCGGCATGGCCATGCAGGTTGGTCCACCAGCTGCTGACGCCGTCCAGGTAGCGACGGCCGTCGTAGCCGTGCAGCCATGCGCCCTGGCCGCGTTCCACCGGCACCAGCGGCAGCACGTCCGGGTGTTCGCGCATCTGCGTGCAGGGATGCCAGAGCACTGCCAGGTCGCGTTCGCGCCAGGCGTCGGCGGACTGCGCGGCCGTCGGGTCTGCTAGCATTCGCGGTCCATGAGTATGTCCGTGCATCCCGCCATGATATCGGCCGCCACGCGGTCGCGCCGCGGGAGCCTGCCGTGAGCCGCCGGCTCCCGGTCATCCACGGCACCACCGCGCAGGACGCCGGTCCGTACCGGCTGGAGCGGCTGGACCTGGAGTTCTCCAACGGCGAACGCCGCCGCTTCGAGCGCATGGTCAGCCGCGGCCACGGCGCGGTGGTGGTGGTGCCGATGCTGGACGAGGAGACCGTGCTGCTGGTGCGCGAATACGCCGCCGGCGTGCACCGCTACGAACTGGGCCTGGTCAAGGGCCGGATCGACGCGGGCGAAAGTCCCGAACAGGCCGCCGACCGCGAACTGAAGGAAGAAGCCGGCTACGGCGCGCGCCGGATCGACGTGCTGCGCGGCATGACCCTGGCGCCGACCTACATGAGCCACGTCTCGTGGCTGGTGCTGGCGCGCGACCTGTATCCCGAGAAGCTGCCCGGCGACGAGCCGGAGGAGCTCGAAGTCATTCCCTGGAAACTGCAGGAACTGGAAAAACTGATGCTGCGAGACGATTTCTCCGAGGGCCGCTCGCTGGCGGCGCTGTTCATCGCCCGCGCCTGGCTGGCCGCCCGATGATCCGGATCACCGCCGACCTGCGCGAAACGGTCATCGCCATCGCCCGCCAGGCGGGCGCGGCGATCATGGAGATCTACGCCGGCGCCTTCGACGTGGCGCACAAGGACGACGCCAGTCCGCTGACCGCCGCCGACCTGGCCGCGCACCGGATCATCGTCGAGGGCCTGGAACGGCTGACCCCGGACCTGCCGGTGCTGTCGGAAGAGTCGGCCGACGTGCCGTGGGACACGCGCCGGCACTGGTCGACCTACTGGCTGGTGGATCCGCTCGACGGCACCCGCGAGTTCGTCAAGCGCAACGGCGAGTTCACCGTCAACATCGCCCTCATCCACCTGGGCGCGCCGGCGATGGGCGTGGTCCAGGCGCCGGTCGGCGGGCAGGTCTGGCACGCCGTGCGCGGCGAACTGGCCTACCGCCGCGACGGCCATCGCGACACGACGCTGCGCGCACGCGCGCCGGCCACCGCGCCGCTGAAGGTCGCGGCCAGCCGTTCGCACCGCGACGCCCGCACCCAGGGGGTGCTGGACCGGATGGGACCGATCGAGGAAGTGGCGCTGGGCTCGTCGCTGAAGTTCTGCCGCATCGCCGAGGGCGATCTCGACGTGTACCCGCGGTTCGGCCCGACGTCCGAATGGGACACGGCCGCCGCGCAGTGCGTGCTGCACGCCGCCGGCGGCGCGCTGCTGGCGGCCGACACCGGCAAGCCGTTCCGCTACAACCGGCGCGAATCGCTGCTCAACGGCGACTTCATCGCGCTGGGCGACCAGGACCTGCCCTGGCGCGACTGGCTGTAGGAGCCGGTCTTGCCGGCGACGCGACGCCGTCGGCACAGGCGACTCCCTCGTGGTTCCGGCGCCCGTGTCGCCCGCAAGACGGGCTCCTACAGAAACGCCGCGCCGCTCTTTGTAGGAGCCGGTCTTGCCGGCGACGCGACGCCTTGGGCACAGGCGACGCCCTCATGTTCCCGACGCCCGTGTCGCCCGCAAGACGGGCTCCTGCACGTGTTCGGCGGACGATCCGCCGTCGCCTTGCCCGCCGCGCCACGTTAGAGTCGTGGCATGGAAAACCCGATCCGCCCCATCGACCGCCTGCTAGCAATCATGGCCCGCCTGCGCGACCCGCAGGGCGGATGCCCATGGGACCTAGAGCAGGATTTCTCGACCATCGCGCCGTACACGATCGAGGAAGCCTACGAGGTCGCCGACGCGATCGACCGCAACGACCTGCACGCGCTGAAGGACGAGCTGGGCGACCTGCTGCTGCAGGTGGTTTTCCATGCGCAGATGGCGCGTGAGCAGGACGCGTTCGGCTTCGACGACGTCGCCACCGCCATCGCCGACAAGATGGTGCGCCGGCATCCGCACGTGTTCGGCGACGCGCATTTCGCCGATGCCGACGCGCAGACCGCCAACTGGGAAGCGATCAAGCGCGCCGAGCGCGAGGCGGCCGGCGAGGAGGACCGCTCGGCGCTGGCCGGCGTCTCCCGCGGCCTGCCCGAATGGCAGCGCGCGCTGAAGCTGCAGTCGCGCGCGGCGCGGACCGGCTTCGACTGGCCGGGCCCGGAGCCGGTGATCGCCAAGCTGCACGAGGAGATCGAGGAGGTCCGCGCCGAATTCGCCCGCGGCGACGTGGAGGCCAACCGCGCGCGACTGCAGGACGAGATCGGCGACCTGCTGTTCGTGGCCGCCAACCTGGCGCGCCACGCGAAGGTCGATGTCGGTGCCGCCCTGCGCCATGCCAACCTGAAGTTCGAGCGCCGCTTCCGCGCGATGGAACGGCTGGCCGATGCCGATGGCACGCCGTTGTCCACGCTTGCCCTGGAACAGCAGGATGCGTACTGGGACCGCGTCAAGCGGATCGAACGCGACCAGGCGGACTGAGCCGCCGGTGGCCACCTTCCTGCTGTTCCTCGCCACCGCGCTGGCCGAGATCACCGGCTGCTGGCTGGTGTGGTCATGGCTGCGCAACGGCGGCAGCGCCTGGCTGCTGCTGCCGGCCGGCGCCAGCCTGGCCCTGTTCGCCTGGCTGCTGACTTTGCATCCGACCGCGACCGGGCGCGTGTACGCGGCCTACGGCGGGGTCTACATCAGCCTGGCGATCTTCTGGCTTTGGTGGGTCGACGGCGTGCGCCCGACCCGCTGGGACCTGCTGGGCGCGGCGCTGTGCCTGTCCGGCACGGCGGTCATCATGTTCGCGCCGCGCAACGCGTAGGACGCGGCGCCCCTTCCGCGACCCGTTCTGTTCCTTCGCCGGCGACCGTGTGAGGTTCAAGGACATCACCACCGGGAATCCCGTTCCGGGGCGACGCCGTCACGCGGCCGGCGACGCGCCCGGGCCGTCGTAGAACATCAGGAACGCGGCGCCGACGATCAGTGCGAACGCGGTGTAATGGTTCCACTTCAGCGGCTGCCCCAGGTACCAGACGGAGAACCCGGCGAACACCGCCAGGGTGATGATCTCCTGCAGGGTCTTGAGCTGGACCACCGAGTACACGTTGCTGCCCAGGCGGTTGGCCGGCACCGCCAGGCAGTACTCGAAGAAGGCGATGCCCCAGCTGACCATGATCGCCAGCATCAGCGGCGCGTTCTTGTACTTCAGGTGTCCGTACCAGGCGAAGGTCATGAACACGTTGCTGGCCAGCAGCAACAGGACCGGGACGATGTAGACGTGGAGGGGCAGGGCAGGCATTGGGGATGGCGGCGCGGGAAGGAGCGCGCAGCATAGGCGGTAGGAGCCCGTCTTGCGGGCGACCCGATGGCGCTGATCGGGGCGGCGTTCAAGGCGACGGGACTCGGCGCACGATGTCCGGTGCCGGAGCACTCCGAGGCCATCGGGTCGCCCGCAAGACGGGCTCCTACGACTCGCGCAGGGCCAGCGCCGGCGGCGTGCGCAGGATGCGACGGGTGCCCGACCAGCCGGCCAGCAGGCTCAGGGCCACGCCGCCGGCGCCGCCGGCCAGCAGCGACGGCCACGGCGGCGACAGCGCCAGATCGAACAGCTGACGCGACACCAGCGTGCCGATGACCGCCGCCCCGCCCACCGCCAGGATCGCGGCGAGCAGGCCCAGCGCGCCGAACTCGACCAGCACCGCGCCGCGCAGCTGGCCGTGGCGCGCGCCGAGCGTGCGCAGCACCGCGCTGTCGTAGCGGCGTTCGCCGGCGGTGGCCTGCAGCGCGGCCAGCAGCACCAGCACGCCGGCGGCAAGGCTGAAGCCCATCACCAGCTGCACCGCCTGCGCCACCCGTTCGATCACCTCGCGCACGCGCTGCAGGATCGCCTCGATCTCCAGCACCGACACGTTGGGGAACTCGCGCGCCACCGGCGCCAGCAGCGCGGTGCGCCCGGCCGGCAGGTGGAAACTGGAGATCAGGCTGTACGGCGCATCGCCGACCGCGCCGGCATTGAGCAGCAGGAAGAAGTTGACCCGGAACGAATCCCAGTCGGCCTTGCGCAGGCTGGTCACGGTGAAGCTGCGTTCCTGTTCGCCCAGCCGCAGGGTGACGGTGTCGCCGAGGCCGACGCCGTAGCGACGCGCCCAGCCTTCCTCGACCGACGCCTCGGCCGCGCTGCTGCCTTCCGCCCAGAAACGGCCGGCGGTGAGCGTGTTGGCCGGCGGGAAGGTGTGGCGCCAGGAAAAGTTGACCGGACGGTTGGAATCGTCGGACTCGTCCCCGTCTTCGGCATCGCGTTCGTCCCGCTGCGGCGGGCGGCCGTTGATCGCCACCAGCCGGCCGGTGCCGAACGGCTGCAGGTCCGGATCGGCCACGCCGATGCCGCGCAGGCGCGCTTCCACCGCACCGGCCTGGTCGCGCTGCACGTTGAGCAGGAAATGGTTCGGCGTGTCCGCCGGCAGCCGCTCCCGCCACTCGCCGAGCAGGCCCGGGCCGATCACCGCCAGCAGCAGCAGCGCGCACAGCGACAGCGACAGCCCGACCAGTTGCACCACTGCCAGCCCGCGGCGCCGGGTCAACGCGGCCACGCCCAGCTTCCATGGACCGCGCAGGCGACCCTGCAGCCGGCGCAGCAGCCACAGCAACGCAGCGCCGGCGAGCGCCGCCAGCAGCGCCAGCGCGGCCAGCCCACCCAGCACCCACGCCGCCAGCAACACGTCGCCGGTGGCATGCACGGCCAGGGCCGCGGTCGCCGCCAGCGCCGCCAGGTAGGCCAGCAGCGAGGCCGGCGGCAGCGCGGCATAGCTGCGGTTGAGCACGCGCATCGGCGGCACCCCGCGAAGGCGCAGCAGTGGCGGCAGGCCGAAGCCGAGCAGGAGCAGCAGGCCGATGCCGGCGCCGCTGAGCATCGGTGCCGCCTGCGGCAAGGGCAGGCGCGCGGGAACCAGGCTGCCCAATGCTTCCACCAGCGCCACCTGCGCGAGCATGCCCAGGCCCACGCCCAGCGCGCACGCGGGGATCGCCAGCAACAGCAGTTGCAGCGCCAGCGCCGACAGGATGTCGCGCTGGCGCGCGCCCAGGCAGCGCAGCACCGCGACGGTGTCGATCCGGCGCAGGGCGAAGCGGTTGGCGGCCAGCGCCGTGGCGACCCCGGCCAGCAGCACCGCCAGCAGCGCCGACAGGGCGAGGAAGCGGCCGGCGCGATCGAAGGAATCGCGCAGGCCGCGGCGCGCGTCCTCGAGGGTGACCAGGCGCATGCCGCCGTCGAGCCGCGGACGCAGCCACTGGCGGAAGTCGTCGATGGCGCCGGCGTCGCCGGCGAACATCAGCCTGAACGAGGCGCGGCTGCCCGGGCCGAGCAGGCCGGCGCTGTCGACATCGGCGCGGTTGACCAGCAGCGGCGGCGCCATCTGCAGCAGTTCGCCGGAGGCATCCGGCTCGGCCAGCAGCACGCCGTCGATGCGGACCTGGCCGCTGCCGAATTCGATCGTGTCGCCCACCTGCACGCCGAGTGCTTCGAGCAGGCGCGGATCGGCCCAGGCCTGGCCTGGTGCCGGCGCGCCGGCGGCTTCGCCGCGCAGGCCACCGGCATCGCGGGCCACGCGCAGTTCACCACGCATCGGGTAGCCCTCGCCGACGCCCTTGACCGTGGCCATCTGGCTGGCCTCGCCATGGAACAGGACGGTGGGGAACGCGACCAGGCGCGCGCTGCGCAGGCCGCGACGCCGCGCTTCGTCGGCGAATTCCGCCGGCACGTCCTCGCGCGCACGCACGCCCAGATCGCCGCCGACCACTTCGGAGGCGCTGGCCGTCAGGGCCAGCGTCACCCGGTCCACCAGCGTGCCCACCGCGGTCATCGCCGCCACGCCCAGGACCAGTGCGGCGAACACGGTCAGCAGGTCGCCGGCGAGGAATTCGCGTCGCAGCGAGCGCGTCGCGTGGCGCAACGGGTTCATGCCGGGCCTCGTGCCGGGTCCTGTGGCGATGGCGCGTCGATCGCGTGCAGGCGGCCGCCATCGAGCCGGTACACGTGGCGGCAGCGGCGCGCCAGCGCCAGGTCGTGGGTGACCAGCACCAGGGTGGTGCCGTTGCGCCGGTTCAGTTCGAACAGCAGTTCGCCCACGTGCTGGCCGGTGGCCTGGTCGAGGTTGCCGGTGGGTTCGTCGGCGAACAGGATCCTCGGCCGGCCGACGAAGGCGCGGGCCAGGGCCACGCGCTGCTGCTCGCCGCCCGAAAGCTGCCGCGGGTAGTGCCGTCGCCGCTGCGCCAGCCCGACCGCCTCCAGCACCTCGCGCACCCGCGCCTGGTCCTCGCGCCCGGCCAGTTCCAGGGTCAGGGCCACGTTCTCCTCGGCGGTCAGCGAGGGCAGCAGATGGAAGCTCTGGAACACGAACCCGGTCGTGCGCGCCCGCAGCGTCGCGCGTGCTTCCTCGTCCAGCGCATCCAGGCGCTCCCCGGCGACGGTGATGGTGCCGTGGGTGGGGAGGTCCAGCCCGGCCAGCAGGCCGAGCAGGGTGGTCTTGCCCGACCCGGAGGCGCCGACGATGGCGACGCTGTCGCCTTCCTCCACGGCCAAATCCACGCCGTCCAGGATCCGGACCTCGCCCTCCGGCCCGGCGACGCTCTTGCCGACATCGTGCGCCGCGATCGCGACCGGGATGGCTATGCTGGTGTCTGTCGAGGACAGGGTGTCGATGGGAGGCTCCGGGATGCGCAATGTCGCACTGTGGCTGATGGCGGGGTTGCTGCTGGCAGCGTCGCTGCTGGCGCCGGCGCCGGCCTGTGCCAAAGGTCCGGCCGGTCCGGCCAGGGGGCCGGTGCTGGTGCTGGGCGACAGTCTCAGCGCCGAGCACAACATACCTGCCGGCTCGGGCTGGGTCAGCCTGCTGCAACGGCGCCTCGTCGCACAGGGCGCTCCCGCGCCGGAGGTCGTCAACGCCAGCATCAGCGGCGAGACCACGGCGGGCGCGCTGGTCCGGCTGCCCGCGCTGCTGGAGAAGTACCGGCCTTCGGTGCTAGTGATCGAGCTGGGCGGCAACGACGCGCTGCGCGGCCTGTCCCCGGCGCAGCTGCGCGCCAACCTGGAGAAGATGGTCGTGCTGGCCGACGGGGCGGGCGCGCGGGTGCTGCTGCTGGGTATCGACGTACCGCCGAACTACGGTCCGGCCTACCGCGACCGGCTGCGCCGGGCCTATGCGGAACTGGCGGCCGCGCACGGCGCCGGCCTGGTGCCGTTCTTCCTGGAAGGCGTGGCGCTGCAGCCGGGACTGATGCAGGCCGACGGCCTGCATCCGACCGCGCAGGCACAGCCGAGGCTGCTGGAAAACGTCTGGCCGGCGCTCGAACCCATGCTCTGAAAAGCGCGGCGCACGGCTGAAAAGCCGTGGTGCGGTTGCCCTTCGCTGTCTTCACGCCCCATCGACCGGGCCTTGGGCATGTTTCACAAAGCTGAAAACACGGAGTTGCCACATGCGTCAGGGCAAAGAGACCTCGGGGCTGGTCCTCGTCGTCGAAGACAACCGCAACATCTCCGAGATGATCGGCGAATACCTCGAGAGCCGCGGCTTCGAGGTCGACTACGCCGCCGATGGCCTGGACGGCTACCGGCTCGCCGCCGAGAACAGCTACGACGCGGTGGTGCTGGACCTGATGCTGCCGCGGCTGGACGGGATCGAGGTCTGCCGGCGCCTGCGCAGCGACGCGCGCAAGTCCACCCCGGTGCTGATGCTGACCGCGCGCGACACCCTGGACGACAAGCTCACCGGCCTGAGCCACGGGGCCGACGACTACCTGACCAAGCCGTTCGCGATCCAGGAACTGGAAGCGCGCCTGCGCGCCCTGATCCGCCGCGAGCGCCGCCAGGTCGGCTCCGAAGTGCTGACCGTGGCCGACCTGGTGCTGGACCCGGTGAGCATGCGCGTGACCCGCGGCGATGCCGAACTGCAGCTCTCGCCCATCGGGCTGAAGCTGCTGACCATCCTGATGCGCGAATCGCCTCGCGTGGTCAGCCGCCAGGAGATCGAGCGCGAGATATGGGGCAACAGCCTGCCCGACTCGGACACCCTGCGCAGCCACCTCTACAACCTGCGCAAGGTGATCGACAAGCCGTTCGAGCGTCCCTTGCTGCATACCGTGCAAAGCGCCGGCTACCGGGTGGCCGACATCGCCCAGCCGGTGTCCAGCAACTGAATGTAGGCCATGGCGGAGGGGGCGCCATGGAAGACGCGTGCCGGCGCCGGGCCGACGGAGGACCGGACCACGATCACATCGGGTCGATCCCCGCCTGCCTACACTCGGCAGCCCGATTCCCGACGCGCCTCGATGCCCCACGGCCTGCCCAGGAAGATCCGCATCGCCTTCATCGTGCAGATGGCAATGGCGAGCCTGGCGATCCTGGTGGCTTTCTACGTGGTGGCCACGCTGTTCAAGTACGGCTTCATCCAGGCCACCCTGCAGGACGAGGCCGCGCATTTCTGGCAGCTGTACCAGGCCTCGCCCGCGCAGCCGCCGCCGAACAACTACGCCATGCGCGGCTATCTGGTCGAGGCCGGCTATTCCAATCTGTCGCTGCCGGCGAACCTGCGTCCCCTGCAGCCGGGGTTCCATGACCTCAAGGGCGACGGCCAGCTGGTCTGGGTCGACCGGCAGGACGCCGGCACGCTCTACCTGGTCTACCTGCGCGAGCAGGCCACACGGGTCGCGCTGTGGTTCGCGGTGTTGCCGGCGATGCTGGCGCTGTTCGCGATCTACGGTGCGACCTGGCTGACCTACAAGGCGTCCAAACGCATGGTCTCGCCGGTGGCGTGGCTGGCCCGCCAGGTCGCGCGATGGGACCCGCGGCATCCGGACGTGGCCGCACTGGCGCCGGACCGGTTGCCGACGGACATGGAAGGCGAGGCCCGGCAGCTGGCGCGCGCGCTGCATTCGCTGGGCGGGCGGGTGGAGGCCCAGCTCGAACGCGAGCGCAACTTCACCCGCGACGCCAGCCACGAACTGCGCACCCCGCTGACCGTCATCCGCGTCGCCAGCGACATGGCGCTGGACGAGCCGGACGTGCCGCCGCGCGTGGCCCGCAGCCTGCAGCGGATCCAGCGTTCCGGGCGCGACATGGAGGCGGTGATCGACGCCTTCCTGATCCTGGCGCGCGACGCGGACATCGAACCGCAGAGCGAATGGTTCGACGTGTGCGAGGTGGTCCACGCGGAGGCCGACAGCGCGCGCGCGCTGCTCGGCGACAAGCCGGTCGCGCTGGAGGTGACATGCAACGCCCGGCCGCAGCTGTACGCACCGCCAAGGGTGCTGCACGTGGTCGTCGGCAACCTGCTGCGCAACGCGTGCAGCTACACCGACCGCGGCACGGTGGAGGTGACCATCGAGGCCGACCGGCTGGTGGTCAGCGACACCGGCATCGGCATGGAACCCGAAGCGCTGGCCCGGGCCTTCGAGCCGTTCTACCGCGCCGTGCCGGAGCGGCCGATGGGGACCGGCCTGGGCTTGTCGATCGTGCTGCGCCTGTGCGAACGCTTCGGCTGGACGGTGACGCTGGACAGCACGCTCGACACCGGGACGGTGGCCGGGGTGTATTTCGGAACGCAGGCCGGTCCGGCGACCTGAACGGCTCCGTTGCGCCGGGCCCGAAGCGCTGTCAACCGGGCCACGACGTGCGCGTTAGAGTGACCGACTCCCACTGAATACGCGCGCATGAGCCGATCCCCCCGTCCACAGCCCTCCCGTTCCGTGCTGTACCGTGCCGGCGCGGCGGTCGTCGCTCTCGCACTGGCGGGAGGAGGCGTCTGGTACTGGACCCAGCACAGGACCACCGGGGACGAAGGCGCGTTCCGCACCACGCCGGTGGAGCGCGGCGGCATCCGCGTGGCGATCTCCTCCACCGGCACCCTCAGCGCCATTTCCACGGTGACTGTCGGCAGCCAGATTTCCGGCCAGGTGCTGGAAGTGCTGGCCGACTTCAACGACGAGGTGACCGAGGGCCAGGTGCTGGCGCGGATCGACCCGAAGACCTACGAGACCCAGATCGAGCAGGGCAACGCGCAGGTCGCCAACGCCCGCGCCAGCCTGAACCAGGCCCTGGCCACGCAGCGCAACGCCGGGCTGGATTACCAGCGCAAGACCGAACTGGTGCAGCGCCAACTGGTCGCGCGCAGCGACGTGGACCTGGCGCGCGCGGCGCTTGACCAGGCCAATGCCCAAGTGGCGTCCGCCCGTGCGCAGATCGCCCAGCAGGCCGCGGCGACCCGGACTACCCAGGTCAGCCTCGACCGCACCGTGATCCGCTCGCCGGTGAACGGCGTCGTGCTGACCCGCAGCATCGAGCCCGGCCAGACCGTGGCCGCCAGCCTGCAGGCGCCGGAGCTGTTCACCATCGCCGAGGACCTGTCGAAGATGAAGATCGAGCTGGCGGTGGACGAGGCCGACATCGGCCAGGTCAAGCCGGGCCAGGCCGTGACCTTCACCGCCGACGCCTTCCCCGACCGCCAGTTCCGCGGCGAGGTGCAGCAGGTGCGGCTGTCGGCGACGACCACCAACAACGTGGTGACCTATCCGGTCGTGGTGAACGTCGACAATTCCGACGGCACCCTGCTGCCGGGACTGACCGTCAACGCCGAGATCGAGGTCAGCAGGCGCGACGACGTGCTCAAGGTGTCCAACGCCGCATTGCGCTTCAAGCCGGCCGGCGCCGTGCCCGCCGGCGGCTTCGGTGCGCCGTCGCAGCGGCCGGCCACCGACCCGTCCGGGCAGCGCCCCGGCGGCGGCATGGCCGACGACCTGGCGCGCGCGGCCGCCGGGCTGAAGCTCGACGCCGGCCAGCAGGCCAGGTTCGACGAGGCCCTGGCCGCGGTCCGCCAGCGCCAGGAAGCGCGCCGCAGCGCCGGGGCGCAGGGCGGCGGCTTCGGTCCGCCCGGCATGGCGGTGATGAGCGCCGGCAACAACGCCAACCTGGAAGCCCAGGTCCGGCAGCGCATGGCCGCGCGGATGAAGGAGGATTTCGCCGCGTTCCGCGACAGCCTGGACGACGCGCAGAAGAGGGAATGGGATGTGGCCCTGTCGGCGCTGGTGAACGCCAGGCGCAGCACGCTCCACAAGCTGGTGGACGGCAAGGCGCAGCCGGTGATGGTGCGGATCGGCGCCAGCGACGGCAGCAATACGGAGATCTCCGGCGGCGGCGTGCGCGAAGGCGACCTCATCATCACCGGCGAGCGGGTCCGCGAATGAGCGCGCAGCCGGGCGCCGTACCCGTCCCCGTGATCGACATCCACGGGATGAGCAAGATCTACCTGCCCGGTACTGAAGCCGAGGTCGCGGCGCTCCGGAACGTCGACCTGCGCGTGGAGCCGGGCGAGTTCCTGGCCATCATGGGGCCGTCCGGTTCGGGCAAGTCGACGTTGATGAACATGATCGGTTGCCTCGACAAGCCGACGACGGGCACCTATCGCTGTGACGGGCAGGACGTGGCGCGGCTCGACGCCGAGGACCTGGCGGAATTGCGCCTGCACAAGATCGGCTTCGTGTTCCAGGGCTTCCACCTGCTGCCACGGCTGAGCGCGCTGGAGAACGTGGCCATGCCGCTGGGCTACGCGCAGGTGCCGCCGCACGATCGCACCGAACGCGCGCACCGGGCACTGGCCGCGGTAGGCCTGGCCGAGCGCGCCGGCCACAAGCCCAACGAACTGTCCGGCGGCCAGCAGCAGCGCGTGGCGATCGCCCGGGCGATGATCAACAACCCGCCGATCCTGCTGGCCGACGAACCCACCGGCGCGCTGGACAGCCGCACCGGCGAGGAAATCCTGGCCCTGTTCAAGCGCCTGCGCGACGACGGGCACACGGTGATCCTGATCACCCACGACGCCGACGTGGCCGCGCACGCCGACCGCACCGTGGTCATGCGCGATGGCGAACTGTTCGCGCACGGGGAGGTGGCGGCATGAAGTTCTCCGACATCATCCGCACCGCCATCTTCGCCCTGCGCGGCAACTGGATGCGCAGCGCGCTGACCTCGCTGGGCGTGATCATCGGCATCGCCGCGGTCATCGTCATGGTCTCGGTCGGGCAAGGCACGCAGCAGGAGATCGACAAGCTGGTGTCCGGCCTGGGCTCGCAACGGCTGGACATCAGCCCGGGCTCGCGCCGCGGGCCGGGCGGCGGCGGCGCGCGGCAGAGCGCCAGCAGCTTCTTCACCCTCAACGAGGGCGATGCGGACGCCATCCGCGAACAGGTCCCGGAAGTGCAGTACGTGGCCGGCATGCTGCGCGGCAGCACCCAGGTGGTGTTCGCCGAGAACAACGCGTCCACCAGCTGGCAGGGCGTGCAGCCGGACTACTTCGCGATCAACGGCTGGACCATCGCCAATGGCGAGGGTTTCGACCCGGGCGACTACACCAGCGCCAACAAGGTGGTGATCCTGGGAGAGACCGTGCGCAGGACCCTGTTCGGCGAGGACAGCGGCATCGGCCAGACCATCCGCCTCGGGCGCGTGCCCTTCACCGTGGCCGGCACCCTGGCGCCGAAGGGGCAGGGCGGCTTCGGCCAGGACCAGGACGACGTGGTCATGGTGCCTTTGGAGACCGGCCGCCGCCGGCTGCTGGGCGCGATGGGCCTGCCGGCCGGCGCGGTGATGCAGATCGCGCTGACCGTGACCAACGCCCGCGACCTGGACTACGTGCAGGGCGAGGTCGAATCGCTGCTGCGCCAGCGCCACCGCATCGGTCCGGGCGACGAGGACGACTTCAACGTGCGCAACATCAGCGAGATCGTCGCCACCCGCACCGCAACCACCAACCTGATGTCCAAGCTGCTCGGCGCGGTGGCCACCATCTGCCTGGTGATCGGCGGCATCGGCATCATGAACATCATGCTGGTCTCGGTGACCGAGCGGATCAAGGAGATCGGCCTGCGCCTGGCCGTGGGCGCGGGGCCGTCGGACGTACGCCGGCAGTTCCTGGCCGAAGCGATGCTGATCTCGCTGATCGGCGGGGCGATCGGCATCGCCATCGGCGTGGTCGGCGCGCTGCTGGTCGGCCACTTCAGCGACCTGCCGGTGGCGCTCAACGGCAAGGTGGTCACCCTGGCCGCGGCGTTCTCCATCGCCACCGGCCTGTTCTTCGGCTACTACCCGGCGCGCAAGGCCTCGCAGCTGGATCCGATCGAGGCGCTGCGGCAGTAGGGGGGGCAGCGCGCCGCCTGCCAGCGGGTACCGGCGCACCAGTGTCGACTTGATCGCGAGCGGCCGGAGAGTTCCCGGCCCGTTCGCCGGTGGCTGGCCATGGTTGACGCCTGATGCTGGATCGGAGTCCGGAAGCACTGGTCGTCCTGCCTCATCTACCGGTGCCGGCGGTCTGCGGGGACATCGCGCGGGCCGGCCGGCATCTTCATGAGCGCGCTACCGCGCGGTACACGGCCCCACGGCCCCACGGCATCTTCCCGTTTGCGCGAATCCGGTCGCCTGAAACCGATGCAACTGTTACTGGATTTCAGGAAAACTGAATAGGGCGGCCCGGCACGGGCTTAATTGGTTGAATGGCAAGGGATTTGAGCATCCATTTGGATTGTTGCAAATGAACCGATAACACATGCTTGCGGCAAAATTAAGGAATTGCTAACTTCCGGGGCAGCTGGAATGGGCTCCCTCCCCGCCGGCAATCAAAATCCTTGGCGCCGGCACAGGCGGCAAGACCCTCTTAAAGCTGGAGAGAGAATGATGAAGTTGAACCGCAATCTGCTGAGCGAGGCGGTGCGCTATGGCGTGATGGCAGCACTTGCCAGCACTGTCGTTGCTCCTGTCGCATTTGCCCAGGAAGCCGGGGAAAGTGCCCCCACCACCCTCGACCGCATCGAAGTCACCGGCTCGCGCATCCGCCAGGTCGACCTCGAAACCGCGGCGCCGATCCTTCAGATCACCCGTCAGGACATCGAGAACCAGGGCTACAGCTCGGTTGCCGACATTCTCGAGAACATCACGTCTGCCGGTTCCCCTGCCATCAGCCGCGCAGCACCGCTGAGCTCCGGCGAGAACGTCGGCGGTACCTACATCGATCTTCGCAACCTCGGTCCCCAGCGGACCTTGGTGCTGCTCAACGGCCGCCGCCTGGGTGCCACCACGAGTGGCCTGCAGGACGTTTCCGGTATTCCCACCTCGATCGTCGAGCGTATCGAAGTCCTGAAGGACGGTGCGTCGACGACCTACGGTTCGGACGCCGTGGCCGGCGTGATCAACATCATCACCCGCAAGAATTTCGAAGGTGCGGAAGCCTCGGCCTACTACGGCCAGTGGGGTGAGGGCGATGGTGGCGTTACCCGTTACGACATGCTTATCGGCGCGGTGGGCGACCGGACCTCGGTGACCTTCGGTGCCGAGTACGCCAAAGAAGATCCGGTCTTCGCGCCGGACCGCTGGTTCTCGAAGGACACCTTCCCGACCGGACCCAAGAGCGACCCGATCCCCGGCGGTGCCTCGGGTTCCCGCCAGTGGGGCCAGTTCTCGTACAACGGCGTCAACTACACGCTGCGTCGTGATGTGCCGGGTCTCGATCCGACCGATTTCGCGAGCTATCGCCCGATCAACGCGGCCGTCGACCTCACTTACCCGAGCCAGCAGTCCACCGTATACAGCGGCATCGAGCGCAAGTCGGCGTACCTGAACGGCATCGTCAACATCACCGACAATGTGACGTTCGAAACCGACATCCTCTATACGGATCGTGATTCGTACGCGCGCAATGCCGGTTATCCGTTCCAGAGCGCCGCGTTCGACAACACCGCGGGCGGCCTGTCGGCGGACAGCTACTTCAATCCGGTGGGCCAGGCCGTCAGCTACGTCCGTCGAGGCTGGGAAGTGCCGCGTGAGGTGATGAACAATATCACCACGTTCCGGATCAGCAACACCCTGAGCGGTTCGTTCGAACTGGGCGACGGGCATATCTGGGACTGGGATGCCGGCCAGCTCTACAACCAGAACAAGGGCGTCCAGATCAGCACGGGCAACCTGAACACGCTGAATGTGGCCCGTGCGACCGGTCCGTCGTTCCGCAATTCCGACGGCGTGATCCAGTGCGGCACCGTGGACAATCCGATCACTCTCGGCACCGGCCCTGGGGCGTGCACGCCGTGGAATCCGCTGGTTCCATACGGTTACGACGCCGAGAACAGCCTGGGCGATCCCAACGTGCAGGCCTATCTCTACAAGCCGGGCCAGGCACTCTCGGAGACCGAGACCACTGCCTATTACGCGAACCTGAGCGGTTCCCTGGTCACGCTGCCCGCTGGCGATCTGAGCATGGCGGTCGGCGTCGAGCACCGGAAGGAATCCGGTGAGTTCTCGCCGGATGCGCTGGCGCAGACTGGCGACTCGACCGACCTGGCGGCCGGTCCGACCAGCGGCCAGTACAGCCTGGACGAGGTCTATCTCGAGCTCCAGGTGCCGCTGCTGGCCGACGTGGCCTTCGCCCAAGAGCTGACGGTGAACCTGGCCACGCGTTACTCGGACTACGACACCTTCGGTGACACCACCAACAGCAAGGCCGGCTTCGTCTGGCGTCCGATCGAGCAGCTGTTGGTCCGTGGTACCTGGTCGCAGGGCTTCCGCGCCCCGACCATCAACGACCTGTACGGCGGCGAGTCGCAGTCGTTCGAGTTCTATGCCGACCCCTGCGATTCGCAGTTCGGCATCGGTGCGGGCAACGCACGCTGTCTCCAGGACGTCCCGGCCGATTTCCGCCAGCGCGCCAATACGGTCGACGGGTTGTCGGAGAGTCAGGAAGACCAGTCGGATCGCGCGTTCACCTCCGGCTCGAACCCGGGCCTGACGCCTGAGGAGTCCGAGAGCAAGACGCTGGGCGTGGTATTCAGCCCGTCCGCTATCGAAGGCCTCAACGCCTCGCTCGACTGGTGGCACATCCGCATCGACAACACGATCATCGCGGATACCCCCACCAACGTGCTCAACGACTGTTACGTCCGTGGCATCGAGTCTCGCTGCTCCAGTGCGACGGGTTCGCGCTTCACCCGTGACGACGATGGCGTGATCACTTCGTTCTTCTATGCCGGCGTCAACGCCGGTTACCAGGAGACCGAGGGCTTCGACTTCGACTTGAACTACTCGCGGGATACCGATTTCGGCCACTTCGCCCTGGCCTGGTTGAACACGTATGTGTCCAAGAACGAAATCAAGCAGGACAACAACGACGAAGTGCCGCCGCAGCAGCAGAATGGTTTCTCGAGTAGCTCGGGCATCAACTTCCGGCTCCGCTCCAATGCCAGCCTCACGTGGCAAAAGGGTGATGTCGGCGTGACCTGGACCGCCCGTTACTACTCGGGCGTCAAGGAAAGCTGCCTCGATGCCGAGGAGTTCCCGGAGCTGTGCTCGATCCCGGACTACACTGCGCCCGACCTGGGTGGAGCCATCGATCCGCAGAACCGTATCGGCTCGAATACTTTCCACGACGTGCAGGTGCGGTGGACCGCCCCCTGGAACGCGACGTTGTCGGTGGGTGCCAACAACGTGTTCGAGCATTACTCCGCTCCCATGTACTCCAACCCGGCTTCGGGTTCGGCTTACTACGGCGGCTACGACATCGGTCGTTTCGTGTACATGCAGTACCAGCAGCGTTTCTGATCGGGCTATACACCTCGATCAGGTGTTCCACTCTACGGCCCCGAAAAGGGGCCGTAGTTTTTTCCCCGTCACCGAGCGCCGAACGTGACCATCTGGGTGGGAGACCAAGCGTTGCCTGCGACACCGGCGGGATAGTCCGGTGGTTTCCTGCGCAGGTGTGGTCTTGAAGAGAAGTGATGGGCTGACCGATGCGGGCGTGTCCGATTTTTGTGTGCAGGTCGGTAATCACTGTCCTGCCCGCTCGAGGCGGTCTCCGTACAGTATCGCGAACTGGTTCATGGCCTCGGTCCAGTGGATCGGAGGCCGGTTCCAGACGGTCTTGATGTTGCGCAGGGCCAGCCAGATCAGCTTGGTGGCCGGCTCCTCGGTGGGGAAGTGGCCGCGGGCCTTGATTGCTTTGCGTAGCCGGGCATTGACGCTTTCGATGGCGTTGGTGGTGTAGACCATCCGTCGCACCTGCGGCGGGAAGGCGAAGAACGGTACCACCTGCGTCCAGGCCCGGCGCCAGGCCGGGGCCACGGTCGGATAGCGCTGGCCCAGCGCACTGTCTTCCAAGGCCTGCAGCGCCGCTTCGGCGGCCTCGGCGGTCGGGGCGGTGTAGACCGCGCGCAGCCCGGCGGCCATGGCCTTGCGTTCGCGCCAAGGCACGTAGCCCAGGCTGTGCCGGATCAGGTGCACGATGCAGGTCTGCAGGGTCGTGCGCGGGAACGCCGCCTCCAGCGCCTCGGGCAGGCCCTTGAGGCCATCGGCCACGCCCAGCAGGATGTCCACCCCGCCGCGTTGCGCAGGTCGGTGAATACCCGCAGCCAGAACTTGGCGCCCTCGGTGTGCTCGATCGGTAATCCCCCCGCAGGTTAGCTGACGCCAGAAGTGGAATTTTCTCGTACCCTTTCCCGAGGAGGTTCCATGAAGAAGTCCCGCTTCACCGACAGCCAGATCATTGCCGTGCTCAAGCAGGCCGAGGCCGGCACGCCGGTCCCGGAGCTGTGCCGGGAACACGGCATCAGCTCGGCCACGTTCTACAAGTGGCGCAGCAAGTTCGGCGGCATGGAGGTGTCCATGGTCGCGCGCATGAAGGAGCTGGAGGAGAAGAACCGGCGGCTCAAGAAGATGTATGCCGAGGCCCAGCTCAGTACCGATCTGCTGAAGGAAGCGCTCGCAAAAAATGGTGAGGCTATCTCAGCGACGGGAGATGGCCCAATCAGCGGTCGCAGACGGGCGCACGAGCATCCGACACGCCTGCCAGACCTTCGCGGTGAGCGAGACCTGCTTCCGCTACCGGGTCAAGGCCAGCGGGATGCTCGCCGCCGGACCGGCCCCGGCGTTCGGGCTGGGGGGCGTCTTCTTGGCCACCCTCACCGATGCAGATTGGCCCCGTGCCATCCAGGGGAAAAGACGCGGTCGAGGCGAAACGCGGTTCGATACTTCGTCACCGGGATAGGCAGGTTGTAAGAGCATGCCGACGTTCATCGGCCGCGACTACATCCTGGCTGTGGACAGCCATGATTTCCCCATCCCCCGTCCGGAATTCGTCGTCGCGTATTGCCCGCGTCAGAGAACTGAACAATCGGTGTCGATGTGAGCGGCGGGATATGCATCGACGCCGTTTCGAGAGATGGCGGCGGCGTTTCATCCGGTACTGGCCCAGCCGGACCCGGTTCTGCGTACGGGTGTCCGCACTGCCTGCCTGACATGAAGATACTGGCCAGGACTCATGCGTCAGCGCCTTGGCCTGTGCAGGACTGCCGGGCCCGCCATAGAACTGCCCAAGGTGGTACTTCAGCTCGATTTGCTGCCGAAATCGGAGCAGGCGTCGGTTACAGGCCCTGCTCGTAGCGGACGTAGGGCACCGTGCCTTCGTCGGCGTCGCCGTTCGACGGCGAGAAAGGATTCTTGCCGCGGGTGACCACGTTCTCCGCGCCGACGGTGAGTTGGCCGCTCCACGGGGTGCGCCAGGTCAGGCCCAGGCCCAGGCCTTCCCACTTGCCGTCCGGCTGGCCGGGCACATCGACGACGCGGCCGATGATGCTCGCGCTGAAGGGGCCGTAGCCGCCGCCCACGCTCAGGCTTTTGCTGTCCCAGCGGTCGGCCAGCCCGGGGGCGGCGTCGGCGAGAGGGACGAGGCGGGCGCGGGCATAGGTGCCGGCGATGGAGACATAGGCTTCGGTGCCTATGCTCTTCTGGCCGAAAACCTGCAGGTCGTTCTGCTCGACATGGTCGGCATTGGCGAAGGTGGCGCCGCTGTCGGCGCTCAGCCAGGCCGGCAGGCCGGCACTCTGGGTAACGCCGGTGGACAGTCCGAAACGGTTGCCCTGACGCTCGATGGCGGTGGTCGCCGACAAGCGCCGCGCGCCGTTGCCGTCGTGCCCGTCCGCACCCAGGCTGGCCAGCAGGCAGTGGCTGGCGAGATTGCTGATGTTCGCGCCACCGGGGCCGCTGCACAGCAGGCCCAGCGAGTCGCCGGCACCCAGGCCGAAGGCGGCGTCGAGGGAGCTGTTGCCGAAATGCCAGCGCGCGCCCGGGCCGGTCTCGCCGGTGGGCTCGAGCAACAGGACCGCCTCGACCTTGCCGCTGCCCTTGTTCCAGACCGGCAGGACGGTCTGCTGGTCGCTGCCGGCCGGCCGGCCCTGGGCGTGCGCCGCCGAGGCCGCGCAGAGCGCGGTCAGCAGGACGGCCAGCAGTGGCAGGCGGCGAAGTCGCATCGTCGGTCCTTCAGACCTTCGGACGGCACGGCAGTTCCCGTGCGGTCGGGAAACGCATCGTATGGGATTTACGATTGATTAACAAGTTGCCGCCCTCCCCAGAACAGCTGGACCGTTGCCGATGTAACCGGTTACTGCAAGCGATCCGGGGCCGGTACGGTCGCCGCCGGCTGGTCGAACAATACGCCGATTTCCGCCAAAGGGAAGTGATATTGGCGACCGCAGAACCCGCACTGGATCCGGGCCTGGCCATCCTGTGCGGCCGCTCGCGCTTCCTCCTCGCCCAGCGACTGCAGCATGGCCGCGACCCGCTCGTGCGAGCACGAGCAGCCGAACGCCAGCGCCTTTTCCGCCAGGACCTGTGGTGTCTCCTCGTGGAACAGCCGGTGCAGGAGTACCGGGCCCGGCGTGGTGGCCAGTTCATCGGCCGCCAGGGTGTCGAACAGCGCGCCCGCCCGCGCCCAGCCGTCATCGTCGCCCTCGTCGCCGGGCAGCTTCTGCAGCATCAGGCCGCAGGCATGCGTGCCGTCGGCGGCCAGCAGCAGGCGGCTGGGCAGCTGCTCGGACTGGCGGAAGTAGTCTTCCAGGACCTCGTCCAGGGTCGGCGACGACAGTTCGACCAGGCTCTGGTAGCGCAACGGCTCGCGGGGATCCAGGCCGGGGTTCTCGATGGTGATGGCCAGCATCGGGTGGTCGAGCCTGCGCAGGTCGGGCGGCGCGTCGGCACCGTCGTCCAGTTGCACGATCCCGCGCAGGCTGCCGGCGGCGGTGCATTCGGCGAACAGCAGTTTCAGGCCGGTGTCGGCACGCAGCTGCAGCGAAAGGCGGCCGTCGATCTTGGCGTGCGCGGTGAGCAGCGCTGCCGCCGCGCACGCTTCGCCGAGCAGGCGCCTTGCCACGGGTGGATAGGTGGCGTGCGACAGCAGCGTCGTCCAGCTTCCGGCCAGGCGCACGTGCACGCCGCGCACGCCGGCGCCAGGCAGCAGGAAGCGGGTCAGCAGGTCGTCGCCGGTTCCGTTCACAGTTCCCCCAGGTCGGCGTCGTGGCCGTAGAAGCCGACCAGGCCGGTGGTCATCGCGGCCACGAGTTCGCGCTCCAGTGCGCTGAGCATGGGGTGCCAGACGTCGAAGATCAGCACCACGCGCAGGCGGTCGCTGCGGTTCCAGGCCTCGTGGCGGATGGTGTCGTCGAACATGACCAGCCTGCCGGGTTCCCACACGTGGGTCTCCTCGCCGACGCGCAGCGCGCAGTCGGGCGGGATGATCAGTGGCAGGTGTACGGTCAGGCGCGCATTGGTGGCGCCGTTGTGCGGCGGGATGTGCACGCCGGGCTTGAGCGCGGAGAAGAAGACCACCGGTGCGCGGCCGGGCACCTTCATCTGCGGCGCGCGGGCGATGGCCTCTTCGGTACGCGGGCAGCAGTCGGCGTGATCGTGGATCCGCTTGCCGTTCTTCCACAGGAAATAGGCGCCCCAGTCGATGTTGCGGTCCAGCGGTGCGAACTGGCCCTTGGGCGCGCCCTCGGGGGTCTGCACATACGGCACGAAACCTTCGTCGCGCTCCAGCAGCGCATGCAGTTCGCCCAGGATGTCCGGGAATGCGGCTTCCACTTCGGGCGCCCAGTCGAAGTCCTCGCGGTGGAAGATCGGGATCGCCGGCAGGCGCGGGATCGGCAGGGTCAGCGGCTTGGCGGTGACGAAGCTGCGGCGGCCGGCGAGGATGTCCAGGCTGTGGCGGATGCGCTCGACCTCGCGTCGGTCGTGGCCCTGCAGCAGCGGCGCCAGGTTGTCTTCCAGGTGGGCGGCGAGTTCGTCGCGGGTGCGCTGCGCCGCGATCCGTGCGTGCTCCACCAGGTTCTGCAGGTTCGCCTGCTGCTGCAACGCTTCGGGCATGTAGCTCAGCGCATTGCCCCAGTGCAGCCCGGCGGCGCGTGCCTGGCCACCCTGTTCGAGCAGGCGCGCCTTCTCCACCTGCGGGCCCCAGGCGACCGGATCGGCCGCGATGGCCGCGTCGATGGCGGCCAGTGCCTGCTCCGGTTCGCCGCGCATGGCATGCAGGCGCGAAAGATTGGCGTGCGCCATCGCCATTCCCGGCGCGGCGGCCACGGCGCGGCGCAGGTAGTCCTCGGCGGTGGCGGTATCGCCGCGGGCCAGCGCCTGGCCGCCGAGCTGGTTGAGCGCCCCGGCATGCCCCGGATCGATGCCCAGCACCCGTTCCCAGCGACCACGGGCGTCCTGCGGCCGACCCTGGCGGGTCAGCGTCTCGGCTTCGGCGACCAGGGCGGCGAGTGACTCGGAGGTAGGCGTGTTCATGGGCATCGCCGGGAAAGGAATGGCTGGCGCATTATCATTCCCACGGGCACGGACAGACAGGGGTGCGTCATCGGCACGGTAACCGGCAGCGGCGGCAAGCGCAGGCGGCGCCCGTGGAAGTGGCTGCTGTGGCTGCCGCTGCTGTTGGTCGCGTTCACGGCGCTGCAGGTGGCGGTGCTGCGCTTCGTCGATCCGCCGACCTCGGCGTTCATGCTGGCCCGCCAGGCGGAGGCCTGGCGGCAGGGTGACCGGGGATTCCGGGTGGCCTACGACTGGCGCGACCTGGAGGACATTTCGCCGTACCTGCCGATGGCCGTCATCGCCGCCGAGGACCAGCGCTTCGCCACCCATTCGGGCTTCGACCTGGACGCGATAGAGAAGGCGATCGATCACAACGCGCGCGGCAAGCGCATGCGCGGCGGCAGCACGATCAGCCAGCAGGTGGCCAAGAACCTGTTCCTCTGGCAGGGGCGCAACTGGCTGCGCAAGGGGCTGGAGGCCTGGTACACGTTGCTGATCGAGGCGATGTGGCCCAAGCAGCGGATCCTGGAGGTCCACCTCAACGTGGCCGAGTTCGGCGACGGCATCTACGGCGCGCAGGCTGCCGCGCGCGGCTACTGGCACAAGGATGCCAGCCAGCTGACCCCTGAGCAGAGCGCGCGCCTGGCGGCGGTGCTGCCCGCGCCCCGGCGCTACAGCGCCGCGCACCCCGGACCCTACGTGCAGCGCCGCGCGGCCTGGATCCAGCGGCAGACGCGCCAGCTGGGCGGCCGCGACTACCTGGAACAGCTGGACTGACTGACCCGGCCCGTCGGCCGCGGCCGGCCGGGCTCCTCACCTTCGGTGGCCCATGCACAGCGATCCGCGACACGACATCCTGACCGTGGTGGTGGCGGCCCACAACGAGGCCGAGGCCTTGCCGCTGCTGCATCCGCGGATCCGCGCGGCACTGGCGGGCCTGGCAGGCCTGCGCACTCGGGTGCTGTACGTCGACGACGGCAGCCGGGACGATACCTGGCGCGTGCTGGGCGGGATCGCCGCCACCGATCCGCAGGTCGCGCTGCTGCGGCTGTCGCGCAACTTCGGCAAGGAGGCGGCGCTGACCGCCGGCTTGGACCAGGTGGTGGAAGGCGCGGCGATGATCCTCGATGCCGACGGCCAGGACCCGCCGGAACTGATCCCCGAATTCGTGGCGCGCTGGCGCGAGGGCTGGGACGACATCCACGGCACCCGCATCGCGCGCGAGGGTGAGGGCTGGCTCAAGCGCGCCACTGCCGCCGTGTTCTACCGGGTGATGCGCCGGCTCTCGCATACGCCGGTGCCGGCCGACACCGGCGACTATCGGCTGCTGTCGCCGCGCTCGCTGGCGGCGCTGGCGCAGCTGCGCGAGCGCCACCGTTTCATGAAGGGCCTGTTCGGCTGGGTCGGTTTCCGCAGCATCGCACTGCCGTACCGGCGTGCGCCGCGGCTCGCCGGGCGCAGCAATTTCGGCATCTGGGGCCTGTGGAACTTCGCCCTGGAAGGCATCACCAGCTTCTCCACCGCGCCGCTGCGGGTGGCCACCTACGCGGGCCTGCTGACGGCGCTGGTCGCGTTCGTGGTCGGACTGGGGATCGTGGCCAAGACGCTGCTGTGGGGCGACCCGGTCGCCGGCTGGCCGACGATGATGGTGGTGATCCTGTTCCTGGGCGGCGTGCAGCTGATCGCACTGGGCCTGATCGGCGAATACCTGGGCCGCCTGTACGACGAGGTCAAGCAGCGGCCGCTGTACCTGGTGGACACGTGGCAACCGGCGTCGGCAGGAGTATCCTCCGCGCAGGAACCCGCTGACGGAGGCGCCCATGCGCACGGTACGTCAAGTGCTGGCGGACAAGCCGGCTGAGATCTACGCGGTGGCGCCGGAAGCGCCGGTGGTCGAGGCGATCCGGCTGATGGCCGACAAGTCGATCGGCGCGGTGCTGGTGCTGCGCGGGGAGATGCTCGCCGGCATCCTGTCCGAACGCGACTACGCGCGGAAAGTCGTGCTGCAGGGACGCTCCTCCGCCGACACCCCGGCCAGCGCCATCATGACCACGCAGGTGGTCACCGTCGGTCCGGACACAAGCGTGCCGGCCTGCATGCAGCTGATGACCGAGTGCCGGATCCGCCACCTGCCGGTGGTGGAAGGCGACAGCGTGGTCGGAGTGGTCTCCATCGGCGACATGGTCAAGGCGGTGATCGCCGACCAGCAGATGGAACTGGAGCAGCTGCAGCGCTACATCGCCAGCTGACCGACGACCGCGCGTCCTGTAGGAGCCCGTCTTGCGGGCGACGCGACGCCGGTGGCCAAGTGACGCGCTCGGGTTCCGATACGCTGGCGTCGCCCGCAAGACGGGTTCCTACAGAAAAAGCGCCGCGGCTGTTGTAGGAGCCGGTCTCGCCGGCGACGCTAGGCCGTTGGCCAAGGCGAGGCCCTCGTGATCCCGACGCCCACTCGCCCACGCGATGGCCCGCCGCGGAAGGCGGCGCACGCCTACCGCGCGTATCGCCCGCCGCAATCGCTGTCCTCGCCCGGTCCGGGTTCGAAGGTGGCCAGCAGCGCCGCCGGCGGGGTGATGGTGCCGAGCGCGATGGCGATCGCGCCGCGCAGGCCGAGCGCGGCGAGGTCCGGCTGGAACGACGGATCCTTGAACGTCCCGCCCATGCGCAGCGGCGAGCGGAAGGTCAGGATGCTGCGGTCCTTGGGACGCGGCTTCAGCAGCAGGTCCAGGCTCTCGTCCTTCAGGTTGATCGTGCCTTCGCCGACGATGATCGTGTCGGTGCTGTCGAAGGCCAGCGCGCGCGAAGTCATCAGCCCGTCCTTCACCCCGAAGTCGGCGAAGGCGCAGCGGATCGGCACCTGCCGGTCCTCGGTGAGCAGGAACTTGAGCGCTTCGGCGATGTCCAGGCCGGCCAGCTCCATCACCAGGTTGCTGATCCTGCCGCGGCCCATGCCCAGGCCGACGTCGCCGTCGGCGCTGCCGAGGATGGCGGCGATTGAATTGCCGTGGCCGTGCAGCGCGATGTCGCCGCCGATGCGACCGATGGCGCCCTGCGCCAGTTCCGCCTTCATCAGCAGTTTGGGCAGTTCCACGCCGCGCACGGCGATCGTCGCGCGGGTGTCGATCGGCTCGCGGCGCGCATCCATGCGGATGGTGGAACGCACGTTGCCGCCGGCCACGCCGAAATCCAGCGGCTCCAGCCGCAGCAGGCCGGCATCCAGCAGCAGGTGCGCATCCATGTCCTCGATCATCGGCACCTTCGGTGCCTGGATTCGCTGTGCGCGCCAGCGCACGTCCGCGTCCATCGCCCGCAGCTTGGCCAGGTTGTAGGGCGTGTCCGGCAGCACGCGCGGACTGGCGGCCAGCTTCGCCGACTGGGCCTTCTGCGAGGCGTTTGCGGTTTCGCCGCTGCCGGTGGACGGCGGCGCGCCGATGAAGCCGGCGAGGTCGTCGAAGTCCAGCTTCTTCGACAGCAGTTGCGCGCGGAACATCGGACGCGGGCCGGAGACGTCGACCTGTACGTCGCCGGCCAGGTCGCTGTCGCCGACCTTGCCGGCGAAGCCGTCGTAGCGCCACAGGTCGCCATTGCGGCGCAGCTGTCCGTCGAGCCGGTACGGCGGAGAGGGCGGCAGCGCCAGGCCGAGCAGGGGATACAGGTCTTCCAGGTCGCTCCCGGACAGTGCCATGCGCAGGTCGAAGGTCTGGAAGCGGAACGGATTGGTCAGCGTGCCGCTGGCCTGGGCATGCGTCGCGCCGGCACTGGCGGCCAGGTCGATGCGGTACGGGGTGTCGGTATCGGCCAGAGCCAGTGGCGAGGCGGCCTGGCCTTCGAGCCGGAACGCGGCGCCATGCCAGTGGCCGCTGCCTTCCACCGCCACCGGCGAGGCGCCGCGCGGTTGCCCGGATTCCGGCGCCACGCTCGCCAGGGCGATGTCGATGTCGGTCTTCTCCGTCGCGTCGGTGAAACGCAGGTGGCCGTCGTCGATCCACAGCCGGTCCAGGCGCCAGCGCGGCTCGCCTTCGTCGCGCGTGTCGGCCTCGCCGAATGTCCAGTTGCCGCCCGGTTTGCCTTCGGGTGCTGTTTCCAGCCGGATGTCCGGCCGGGTGGCGCGCACTTCCTTCATGTGCAGGCGCAGCGCAAGCAGCGGCCAGGGTGCGATGTCGATTTCCACGCGCTCCACGCTGCCCATCCGCTTCTCCTTCGACCACGCTGGATTGGCCAGGCGCAACCGGTCGGCGGAAACGGTGATGGTGCGGCCCAGATCCACGTCCAGGTCGCCGTCGATATGGAACTCGCGGCCGGTGGCGCTGGTCACCGCGCGTTCCACCGGACCCTTGAACCAGTTCCAGTCGAACACCAGCCACAGCACCAGCAGCAAGGCCGCGACGACCGCGACGACGATGCCGGCGCGGCGCGACGGACGCCAGTGGCGCCAGGATCGTGGCGGCGGAGCGGTCGCGGACATGCGGCCAGTATCGGCAGCCGGCGTGGACGGCACGCGAACGCATGCCGCGATGTTCACGTCGTCTTAGCGGCAGGATTCAGCCGTGATGCAGGCGCGGCATCAGCACCTGCGCGCTGACCGCGACGAAGTGGCAGACGCTGCCGGCGATCACGAACAGGTGCCAGATCGCATGCGAGTAGGGGATCGACTCGCGGTGGTAGAAATACGTCCCCAGCGTGTAGAACACGCCGCCGGCCAGCAGCCAGCCCAGCGTCCAGGCGTCGATCGAGGCGAGCATCGGCTTCAGCGCCACCACCACCAGCCAGCCCATGGCGATGTAGAGCGCGGTGGACAGGCGCGGGAAACGGCCGGTGTAGAACAGTTTGAACACCACCCCCGCCAGGGCGATCGTCCAGATCGCCGCGAACAGGCCCCAGCCCCACGGTCCGCGCAATCCGATGAGGGTGAACGGGGTGTAGGAGCCTGCGATCAGCAGGTAGATCGCGCAATGGTCGAACACCTTCAACCGGCCCTTGGCGACCGGATGCTGGATCGCGTGGTACAGCGTCGAAGCGGTGTACAACAGCAGCAGCGCCACGCCGAACACGATCGCGCCGGCCAGTTGCCAGCCGTCGCCGTGGATCGCCGCCAGAGTGATCAGCACCGCGCCGCCGGCCAGCGCGGCGGCAGCGCCGACGCCGTGCGTCAACGCATTGGCGATCTCGTCGCGCAACTCGTGCGCGGTACTGCTGGCGGGGGTGGGGGAGGCCGGCATGCGCCGCACGTTACTTCAACGGCGCCGCGCACGCACCTGTACGCGCCGCGCCGAAACGGGATGGTTCAGGCGGACGCATCCCCGGCGCCCCGTCCGCTCAATCGACCGCGACGCTGTACGCGTGTTCGCGGGTGGCACGGAAGACCACGTCCGGCGCGCGCTCCTGGGCCAGCTGCAGGTTGACCCGGGTCGGCGCCAGGTAGACCAGCTCGCCGGCCGCATCGATGGACAGGTTCATCGCGTTCTTCTCGCGGAACTCCTCCAGCTTCTTCGCATCGGCGCACTGGATCCAGCGCGCGGTCGCCACGCCGACCGGCTCGAAGCTGGCGTCCACGCCGTACTCGTCCTTGAGCCGGTAGGCGACCACGTCGAACTGCAGCACGCCGACCGCGCCCAGGATCAGGTCGTTGCTCATCAGCGGGCGGAAGAACTGGGTCGCGCCCTCTTCCGAGAGCTGGGCCAGGCCCTTCTGCAGCTGCTTGAGCTTGAGCGGGTCGCGCAGGCGGGCGCGGCGGAACAGTTCCGGGGCGAAATTGGGGATGCCGGTGAAGCCCAGCGCCTCGCCTTCGGTGAAGGTGTCGCCGATGGAGATGGTGCCGTGGTTGTGGATGCCGATCACATCGCCCGGGAACGCCTCGGCGGCGATCTCGCGGTCGGAGGCCATGAAGGTCAGCGCGTTGGCCAGCTTCACTTCCTTGCCGGTGCGCACGTGGAAGGCCCTCATGCCGGCCGCGAACCGGCCCGAGCACACGCGCATGAACGCCACCCGGTCGCGGTGCTGCGGATCCATGTTGGCCTGGATCTTGAACACGAAGCCGGTCAGCTTGCCTTCCTGCGGTGCCACCTCGCGGCCGGTGGTGGCATGCGGCTGCGGCGGGGGCGCGTGCTCGACGAAGAAGTCCAGCAGCGGCTGCACGCCGAAGTTGTTCACGCCAGAGCCGAAGAACACGGGCGTCTGCTCGCCGCGCAGGTAGGCGTCCTTGTCGAACGTGTGGCTGGCGCCCTGCACCAGTTCGAGTTCGTCGCGCAGCTGGGCCAGCATCTGCGCGCCGATCCTCTCCTCCAGCCCCGGCGCGTCGAGCGAGGGGAAGATGGTCGAGTCCTGGCGGGTGAAGTTGCGGCCCGGCTCGTACAGATGCACCTCGCCGGTGACCAGGTGGACCACGCCCTTCAGGCGCTGGCCCATGCCGATCGGCCAGGTCACCGGCGCGCACTGGATGCCGAGCACGGTCTCGACCTCGTCGAGCAGGTCGATCGGGTCCTTGCCTTCGCGGTCGAGCTTGTTGACGAAGGTCATGATCGGGGTGGTGCGCAGGCGGCACACCTCCATCAGCTTGATGGTGCGCTCCTCCACGCCCTTGGCCACGTCGATCACCATCAACGCCGAGTCCACCGCGGTGAGCACGCGGTACGTGTCCTCGCCGAAGTCGGCGTGGCCGGGGGTGTCGAGCAGGTTGACGATGCGGCCCTCGTAGGGGAACTGCATCACCGAGGAGGTCACCGAGATGCCGCGCTCCTTCTCCAGCGCCATCCAGTCCGAGGTCGCATGGCGCGCGGCCTTGCGGCCCTTGACCGAGCCGGCCATCTGGATCGCGCCGCCGAACAGCAGCAGCTTTTCGGTCAGCGTGGTCTTGCCGGCGTCGGGGTGCGAGATGATCGCGAAGGTGCGCCGGCGCGCGGCTTCGGTGGAGACTTCGGACATGGGGGCGGGCGCCGTGGGGCGCACTGGGAGGCGGAAAGCCGGCGATTATACCGGCGCCGGCCGGTCCGGCCGGGGACGGCGCGCACGGGTGCCGTCCCGTTGCGTTCAGTTCTGCAGCCAGGGATGCGGACGCGCCCGCAGCCGCGCCACCGCCAGGCTCCACACGGCCACTCCCGCCAGCAGGGTCAGGCTCCACGCGGGAACCAGCCATGCGGGCGGCTTGGACGCATTCGGAAGCGCCATGGTGGCGAGCATCGCCAGGGTGACCACGGCGATCACCACGATGCAGGCCCAGCGCATGGCGGTCGAATGCAGCGACAACAGCACCATGCCCGCTATCAGGCTGGCGCTGCCCAGGGTCGTCCACAGCAGCAGGTGGTAGTAGGCCGCCGGTACGCGCATGAACAGGCCGAAGCCGACCAGCAATGCCAACGCCGGCAGGGTGCGCGCCAGCATCTGCCGCAACAGATGCGTGGCCAGCGAGCGCGCCGGCGCGCGCGTCGGCAGCCCGGGCAGCAACGCCAGTTCGTGCAGGCCCAGGGCCGGTCGCAGGTAGAGCGTCTGCAGCCGCATCATCGGGGCGAAGGCCGTGCTCAACGCCAGCAGCGGGGCGAATTTCAGGCCCATCTCCCGGGCGACGTTGCCGCTGCTGCCGGTGCCCAGCAGCAGCCAGAACAGGATCACCGCAACGATCGGTCCCTGGGTAAGCAGCAGCGCCTTCAGCGTGGTGCGGCCGAAGCCCGGGCCCAATGCGATGCACAGTGCCTGTCCGGGTTCGCGGCGCAGGTCGCTGCCCACCGGCGTGTCCAGGCCCAGCGCCGGCGAACCGAGGCCGGCCGGCGACCCCGGTGCGGCGGCGATGGCGGCGAAAGCCAGCGCCAGCGGCGTGGACCATGGATCCGGACTGCCGGTGTCGCCGCGCGTGGCCAGCCACCGCCAGCACAGGGCGCTGGTCAGGAGCATTGCCAGCGTAGCCCAGGCGAGGCCGGCGGGCGAAGTGAACCATGCCGTCCAGGTGGCGTCGTCGACCGAGACTGGCAGCCAGCGCGCGCCCACGCCGAGCGCGATCAGGACCCCCATCGTCCAGGGCGGAATGCTCACCCAGAGCAGGCCGAGTGCGGCGCCGGCAGCCAGTGCGGCGACGGCCAGTGCGTAGCCGGTGCCGCCGCCGGCATGCACCAGCGCCGGCAGCAGCACGGCCAGGACCAGGGCGACCGTGCCGCAGCGCAGCGACTGGCGGCCGACATGCGGCAACCACAGGTGGATCGACTGCAGGAATACCCCGAGCAGGCGGCCACCCGCGACCATCGACCAGAACATCGTGCAGGTCGCGGCCAGGACCAGGCCAAGGATGAATGCCTTTTCGCGCGGGAGCACGCCGGCCAGTGCCAGCAGCGGGCCGATCGCCGTGCCGAACACGATCAGGGCGTTGCTCCAGCTGCCCGCGGCCACCACTGTCCGCAGCGGGATGGCCAACGCACTGCGCGCGCGGCCCGGGACGAGGTTGGCGCTCACCCGGCCACCTCCACGAACAGGTCCTCCAGGCCGAGACGGTCCACGCGCACACCTTCCATCAGCAGCAGGTCGCGCCAGCCGTCGGCGGTGGACAGGACCAGCGCCAGCCCGCCGCCGTCGAGCGCGCGCCGCGCCAGTTCGCCGGGCAGGGCGGCGGGCAGGCGCGCGGCGGCCGCGGCCGGCATGACGACGCGGACAACGTTGTCCTTCAACTCGTCCAGCGCGCGGTCCAGCAGCAGACGGCCGTCGTGCAGGAACGCCACGCGCGAGGCCACCCGTTCCAGGTCGCTGACGATGTGGCTGGAGAACAGCACCGTCGTGTCGCTGTCGACGGCCTGCTCGACGATGCCGCGCAGCAGCTCGCGCCGCGCCACCGGATCCAGCGCCGAGCCCGGTTCGTCCAGCACTAGCAGCGCCGGCCGCGGCGCCAGCGCCCGTGCCAGGGCCAGGCGCTGCGCCTCGCCCGGCGAAAGCTTGCCGATCGCGCGCGCAGGATCCAGGTCCCAGCGCTGCAGCAGGGCGGCGGCGTGGGCCGGGTCCCAGTCCGGGTAGAGCTGGCCCAGGTACTGGAACAGCTGCCCGATCTTCATCCAGCCGAAGGCCTGCGGCTGCTGCGGCACGTAGCCGAGCCGGGCCTTGCGTCGGTCGTCCAGCGCCAGCGCCGGTGCGCCCATCAGCCGCGCCTCGCCGGCCTGCGGCCGCAGCAGGCCGAGCAGGCAGCCGATCAGGCTGCTTTTGCCGGCGCCGTTGCGGCCGATCAGGCCCAGCACTTCGCCACGCTGCACCTGCAGGTCCACGCCGCGCAGCACTTCGCGGCGGCCGTAGGCCAGGTGCAGGCCGACGGCGGCCAGCGGGGTCTCCATGTCCAGCGAAGTCCGGTCCATCGATGCGGCCAGTGCATTCATGCGTTGTCCTCTCCGATCAGTTGCCGCAGCCGTGCGAGCACGCGTTCGGCGGGAAGTTCCAGTTCCCGGCAGTGGCGCGCGGCTTCGCGCAGTACCGGTTCCACCATCTGCATGCGCGCGGCGGCGCTGGCGCCGCGGCGGTCGCGCGCGGCCACCGCCATGCCCTTGCCGCGCAGCCGCTCGAGCACGCCCTCGGCTTCAAGCTGGCTGTAGGCGCGGGACACGGTCATCGGATTGATCGCGTGCGTGGCCGCCACCTCGCGCACCGAGGGCAGTCCGTCGCCGGGGCGCAGCTGGCCGGCGCTGACCAGGCGGCGCAGCTGCTCGGCGATCTGCCGGTAGATCGGCTCGGGCGAGGACGGGTTGACGTGGAGGATCCGTGCATCCATGTGTATCAATACAACAATACACATGGGCCGTGTCAAGCCCCATGGGGCCGTGGGGGCCGTGTGGCGCGAGCAGGTCGCGTCGGGTCAGTGCGTCGTGCCGCCGGACGCCGGCGGGGCGGTCCCGTCGCGGGCGAACTTCAGCTCGCCCAGGGCGCCGAACATCCGGAACGGGATCGCCCGCAGCTGCATGCCGGCGTTGACCTGGACCACGAAGTGCAGGTGCGGGGCGGTGCTGTAGCCGGTGTTGCCGGACAGGGCGATGCGCTGGCCCTGGCGGACCTGCTGTCCGACGCGCACCTGCACGCCTTCGGGTTTGAGGTGCGCGTAGAGCGCCATGCTGCCGTCGTCGTGCAGGATCCGGATGTAGTTGGCGCGGCCGCCGTAGCGCTCGCGGTCCAGGCCGGCGCGTTCGAAGTCCGATTCCACCTGCACGACCACGCCGCCGCGCGCGGCCAGCACCGGCGTACCTTCGGGCACGGCGAAATCCACCGCGTAGAAATTCTGCGCGTCGGCGTGGCTGAAGCGTCCGCCGAAGCCCTGGTCGACGCGGACCCGCGCGTAGTCGAACGGCAGCCGGTATTCGAAGTCGAACGGACGCGCCTGCGGATCGCCCGGCAACTGGTCCATGACCACCTCGAAGCGGCTGGCCAGTCGCGGATCGATCCGATAGATGCGCGCGACCACCTCCTCGCCGCCGCCGCGCACGACGCTGCGCGCGGGCATGGCCGGCACCGGCTGCACGTTCTCGGCGCCGCGCAGCGACACCTGCACCTCGACCGGTCCCGGCGAGCGGTTCGCGGCCAGTACTTCGTAATGGCTGCCACGGTCCTGCACGCGCAGCGCCACCGGATCGCCGGGCGGGTTGCGGAAGGTGGCCGTGCGCACATCCTGCACCTCGCCGGCGGGCGGTCGGTCGCCGTAGGCCGGGGCGCCCTGCGTGTCCTTCCAGCGCCAGAAGCGCGCCGCCTCGGCCGGGATCGCCGGGGCCAGCAGCATGGCGAGCGCCAGCCAGCCGATCGCGCGGGCGTGCTTCATCCGCGGCAGGCGGGCGACAACCGCAGGCGACGCGCGACCTGGCCCAGGTCGAAGGCCGCGACAGCGCGGTCGGCGTGCAGGGCGAACAGGACGCCGTGCGGAAAGCGCGCGCTCGGGCCCGAGTGCAGGGCGATGCCGTCGGTCAGCGCGGTCCGCGCCCCGCTGAAGCTTCCGGCCGGCGCCAGCGAGGTCCGCTCGAACAGGCGGAACCGGGTCGGATCCAGCTGGTCCACCGCGACCCAGTAGCCGGCATCGGCACCGCAGGCCCACAGCGCCACGCCCTCGGCGTCGTCCTCGAACGGAGGCAGGTTGCGGCCGAGGAAGCGGCCATCCAGCGAATATTCGCGCAGGGTGGAACCGACCCGGTTGTCCTCTTCGGCGATCAGCAGGCGGTCGTGGCCCGGGTCGCCGGCGATCGACTCGACCATCCGCAGCGCGCCGGCGTCGCCGATGTCGCCGAACGCACCGAGGTAACGCGCCTGCAGGCGGCCCGCGGCATCGACGGCGATCCGGTAGCGCTTGATGCGTTCGGCCAGCTGTTCGCGCGGCGGCAGCTGCGCGGTGGCGAAATCGGCCATGAAGCTGTCGGTCACGTAGACGATGGCGCCGTCGGTGCCGGAGCCGTCGACCCAGAGGCCGTAGGGCAGGCGCAGTTCGCCGGCGCCGAACTCGCCCAGCACGGCGAAGTCGGGCAGGTGCAGGACCTGCACGCGATGGTGGTCGCGGTCGACCACGAACAGCAGGTCGCCGGACACCGCCACGCCGTTGGGCCGCCGGAACTGGCCGGGGCCGTCGCCCGGCCCGCCGGAGGCGCCCAGGCGCACGCCGCTTTCGCCGTCGAACAGGAGCAGGCGTTCGCTCTGCTTGGCCGTGGCCAGCAGCCAGAGCCGATCCGCGTCCGGAGCCCAGACGGCGAGCGAGTCCATTTCCTCGCCGGGCAGCGGCGCGGAGATCCAGGACTCGGGGACGACCGGAACGTGGGCCGGGACCGTCGTGGCCGCGGACGCCAGGGGCATGGACAGGGCGGCGACCGCGCACAGCAGCGTGGTGGCCCACTGGAATCGGGGGAGGGGCGGCATAGGCGGCCATTATCGGCAGGCCCGGCGGCAACGTGAAGATCATCCATACATCGCTCCATCCGGATGAAACGATTGACAGGCCCCGATGCCGGTGGCAGTCTGTGCCGGCCATCGAGACCGGCGGAGGGACAGGCCCTTTGATGCCGGGGCAGCCAGCGGAACGCGCAAGCGCCCGCGTTGGTGCCAAATCCTGCGGGGACCCCAGCGGTCTGCCGGAAGATGGTTCGATCCGTGCCACGCACGGCGAACGCGGGCCCCGCGAAGGCTCGATGGCGGTTTTCCTCCCGGAACGCGCCATGAGCCTCGTGAACACCGCCCTGCAGTCAGAATCCTCCGAGTCCACTTCCATCGTCGTGTCGCCCGCCGGCGATGCCGTGCCGTCCGCGTCGCGCGGCGAGATCGCGGTGGCGTTGCCGATGCGCCATGCCGGCGTGCGCCAGGTGGTACTGCGCTACGAGGTGCAGGGTCCGGCCGGTGCGCCGGTGGTGTTCGTCGCCGGCGGCATTTCCGCGCATCGCCACGTCTCGGCCGGCGACGCCTTCGCCGAGCCGGGCTGGGCCAACGCGCTGGTCGCCGGCGGCCGCGCGCTCGATCCGGCGCGCACCCGTATCCTCGCCTTCGACTACGTGGGCGCCGACGGCCGCCTCGACGCGCCGATCGACACCACCGACCAGGCCGACGCCATCGCCGCGCTGCTGGACGCGCTGGAGATCGAGTCCCTGCAGGCCTTCGTCGGCTATTCCTACGGTGCCATGGTCGGCCTGCAGTTCGCCGCCCGGCACCCGGCGCGGCTGCAGCGGCTGGTCGCGGTCAGCGGTGCGCACAAGCCGCATCCCTACGCCTCGGCCTGGCGCGCGCTGCAGCGCCGCGCGGTCGCGCTGGGCCAGCTGCAGTGCGCCGACGCGCAGGGCCTGGCCCTGGCGCGGCAGTTCGCGATGCTCAGCTACCGCACGCCGGAGGAATTCGGCGAACGCTTCGACGCCGCGCCGGAGATCGTCAACGGGCGCGTGCGCTGCGCCGCCGAGGACTACCTGGACGCGGCCGGCGCGCAATACGTCGCGCGTACGCCGGTGACCGCCTACCTGCGCCTGTCCGAATCCATCGACCTGCACCGGGTCGACCCGGCTGCGGTGCCGGTGCCGGTGACCGTGGTGGCGGTGGAAGGCGACCGCCTGGTGCCGCTGGCCGACTCGGTGACCCTGGTCGAGGGCCTGCACGGCCGCGGCCAGCTGCGCGTGCTGCGCTCGCCGTACGGTCACGACGCCTTCCTCAAGGAAACCGACCGCATCGACCTCATTCTCGCCGCCGTGCTGCGCGGCACCGGAGCCGCAAAGTGAGCCATAACACCTCCCCCGCCAACGCCACCACCGGCTGTCGCCCGGCCACCGCCGCCGTGCGCGCCGGCATCGACCGCGACACCGCCTACGGCGCGGTCACCCCGCCGATCGTGCTGTCGAGCAACTTCAGCTTCGACGGCTTCGGCAACAAGCGCCAGTACGACTACACCCGCAGCGGCAATCCGACCCGCGACCTGCTCGGCGAGGCGCTGGCCGAACTGGAGGGCGGGGCCGGCGGCGTGGTCACCGCCACCGGCATGGGCGCGATCAACCTGGTGCTCAACGCGCTGCTGCAGCCCGGCGACCGGCTGGTGGTGCCGCACGACGCCTATGGCGGCAGCTGGCGCCTGTTCAACGCGCTGGCGGCCAAGGGCCATTTCGAACTGATCACCGCCGACCTGACCGAGCCGCGTTCGCTGGCCGACGCGCTGGGCCAGTCGCCGAAGCTGGTGCTGGTGGAAACCCCGTCCAACCCGCTGCTGCGCATCACCGACCTGCGTTTCGTGATCGATGCCGCGCACAAGGCCGGCGCGCTGGTGGTGGTGGACAACACCTTCCTGTCGCCGGCGCTGCAGAAGCCGCTGGCGTTCGGCGCCGACCTGGTCCTGCATTCGACCACCAAGTACGTCAACGGCCACAGCGACGTGGTCGGCGGTGCGGTGGTGGCGCGCGATGCCGAGCTGCACCAGCAGCTGGTGTGGTGGGCCAATGCGCTGGGCCTGACCGGCTCGCCGTTCGACGCCTTCCTGACCCTGCGCGGCCTGCGCACGCTGGACGCGCGCATGCGCGTGCACCAGGAGAACGCGGCGGCGATCGCCGCGCTGCTGGACGGCCACTCCGCGGTCGAGAAAGTGTATTTCCCCGGCCTGGAATCGCATCCGGGCCACGCGCTGGCCGCGCGCCAGCAGTCCGGTTTCGGCGCGATGCTCAGTTTCGAGCTGCGTGGCGGAGAGGCGGCCGTGCGTGCCTTCGTCGACGCGCTGCGCTGGTTCACCCTGGCCGAGTCGCTGGGCGGGGTGGAAAGCCTGGTCGCGCATCCGGCGACGATGACCCATGCGGCGATGAGCGCCGAAGCGCGGGCCAAGGCCGGTATTTCCGACGGCCTGCTGCGCCTGTCGATCGGCATCGAGTCCTGCGAGGACCTGGTGGCCGACGTCGCCGCGGCGCTGCTGGCGGCCGAAGCGGCCATCGCCGGCGACGCCCAGGCCGGAGCCGCACAAACACAGAAACGGGTAGACGCATGAGCGCGGTCGCCGGCTTCAGGCCGCAGCGCGCCGCGCGCGCCGCTAAGGAACGTGCGCCGGCGTTGCCGCGCCTGGCGCTGCTCGGCACCGGCACGGTCGGCGTCGCCTTCGTCGACCGTTACCAGCGCCTGCAGTCGCGCGGCCTGGTACTGCCGCGCGTGGCCTGGCTGGCCAATTCGCGCAGCGTGCAGACCTGCGAAGCGGGCGTGGCGGCGGCGCTGGAACAGGCCAGGACCGCGCCGCGCCGCGAAGTGGTGCTGCAGGGCTGGGCCGAAGCCGAGGCGCTGCAGGCCGGCGACATCGTCGTCGACGCCACCGCCAGCGAACTGGTCGCCGACTGGCACCCGGAATGGCTGGCGCGCGGCGTCAGCGTGGTGACCGCCAACAAGCTCGGCCACGGTTCGCTGCTGGCCCGTTCGCAGGCCATCGTCGATGCGCAGTGCCAGACCGGCGCGCGCTACGGCGACAGCGCCACCGTCGGCGCCGGCCTGCCGCTGCTGGGCAGCCTGCGCGCGCTGGTCGCCGGCGGCGACCGCATCCATTCGGTCGAAGGGGTGCTGTCCGGCTCGCTGGCCTGGCTGTTCGGACGCTACGACGGTTCGCAGCCGTTCTCGGCCTGCGTGCGCGAGGCGGCGGCGGCCGGCTACACCGAGCCGGACCCGCGCATCGACCTGTCCGGCGAGGACGTGCGGCGCAAGCTGCTGATCCTGGCGCGCGCGGCGGGCCTGCCGCTGGAGCGGGGCCAGGTGCGGGTCGAGTCGTTGCTGCCGGCCGCGCTCGCCGCTGCGCCGGCGGAGGACGTCGACGGCCTGCTGGACCTGCTCGATGCGCCGCTGGCCGCGCAACTGCTGCAGGCCCGTGCCGCCGGCGCGCGGCTGCGCTTCGTCGGCCGTTTCGACGGGCAGGGAGCCTCGGTGGGCCTGCGCGCGTTGCCGGCCGACCATCCGCTGTGCGCCGGCAGTGGCACCGACAACCGCGTGGCCGTGACCAGCGACCGCTATCCGCGGCAGCCGCTGGTGATCCAGGGGCCGGGCGCGGGTGCGGAAGTCACCGCCGCGGCGCTGCTGGACGACGTGCTGCGGATCAGCGTGGCGTAGCGGGCGGCTCGCCGGCCCGCGCGGCACCGGTGCCGGAGCCAGGACCCAGGCCGAGCGCTTCGACCAGGTCCGATTCCAGCAGCCAGGTCGGATCGCCTCCGAATGCGGTCATGCCGGCGGGCGGATGCGCGCCCGCGCGGGTGCGGAAGGCGGCCCAGGTGTTGCGGCCGGCGGACTTGGCCCGGTACAGCGCGCGGTCGGCCAGGGTGACCATCTGCTCCCAACCCAGCAGGCGCGGCGCTTCGGGGAACAGCGGGTATTCGATCAGGCCGACCGAGGCGGTCAGCTGGCGGCGCGTGCCGTCGTCGAGCACGAAGCCGTGCGCGGCCACCTCGCCGCACAAGCGGGCGCCGATCTGCGCAATGCTGTCGCGCGGCTGCGGGCGGAACACCAGCAGGAATTCCTCGCCGCCCCAGCGCACCACGTAGTCGCCCTTGCGCACCAGCGTGGTCAGCAGCGCGCCGAGCTGTTCGAGCACGCGGTCGCCGGCGGCATGGCCGTGGGTGTCGTTGATCGCCTTGAAGTGGTCCACGTCGAGCAGGGCGAACACCGCTACGCCGGCGTCGCCGCGGTGCGGTGCCTCGCGTTCGTAGAACGACAGGTCGGCCGGGATCTGCCGCGACAGGTAGCGCCGGTTGTGCAGGCCGGTCAGCGGGTCGGTGTAGCTGAGCGCCTCCAGCCGTTCGTTGGCGGCCTGCAGGTCGCGGGTGCGCTCCTGCACCAGCAGCTCCAGGGCCGCGCGCTGGCCGGAATGGCGTCGCTGCAACCACACGTAGGCCAGGTACACGAGGCCGACGACCAGCAGCGGCAGCAGCAGGCGGAAGGCCAGGGTCTCGTGCCAGCGCGGCGGGACGGAGAAGCGCAGCCGCGCGGCGTGCGCGGCCGGATCGGTGCCGGCGAAATCGGCGACCTCGAAGCTGTAGTCGCCCGGCGGCAGGTTGGTGTAGCCGGCGTTGCGCAGGTGCGGGGCGTCGGTCTCGCGCCAGTCGTGGTCGTAGCCGGCCAGGCGGTAGCGAAGCTGCACCGGACGCATCGGCCGGAAGGAGGGCGCGGTGAATTCGAACTTGAGGTCGCGCGCGCCCAGCGGCAGCTGCATGGCGGCGCCGGCGCCCGGGTACAGCCACCGGTCCTGGACCTGCAGCCGCTCGATCCGCGCCGCCGGCTCGGTGCCGGCGGCCTGTACCTTGGCCGTGTCCACCCGCAGCGCGCCCTCGCGGGTGGGCAGCCACAGGGTATCGCCGAGCAGCAGGCCACGGCTGTTGCCAGCGCCGTTGCAGCACTTGTCCGGTTGGCCGCCGGGCCGGTCGGCGCCGGAGTTGATCACGATTTCGGCAGGGACCGGCCGCGCCGGGTCGGCCAGCGCGTGGTCGAGCCCGGCCAGCGGGATCCGGTAGACGCCGCGCATGCCCGCGACCCATAGATACCCGTGCGCGCTGGTGATGAAGAAGGCGATGTTGGCCGGCACGCCGCGCTCGGCGCCCAGCCGCGTCCAGGCGCGTCCGTCGAACAGCCGCAGTTCCTCGCCCTGGGTGCTGCCGACGATCCAGCGGCCGTCGTCCAGCTCGTGGATCGCGGTGACCATGGTGTCGTCGCCCAGGCCGGTGTCGCGGCCGATGGCCACGATCCTGCCGCCGCGCCATTCGTACAGGCCGCGGTTGGTGCCGACCAGCACGCGGCCGTCGCGGGTTTCGTGCACCAGGCGCACGCGCGGATCGCGCAGGCCCTGGGCCTCGCCGTAGCGGCTGAGGCTGCCGTCGGGCCACAGCAGGAACAGCCCCTGGGTAGTCGCGAACCACAGCCGCCCGCCGCGGTCGCGGACGATGCCGTTGATCTGCGCGCCGTGCATCGGTGCCAGCACCGCCGGGGTTTCCACCCGGCCGCGATGCAGGACCGCCACGCCGATGCGGGTGCCGATCCAGGTGCGGTCGCGTTCGACCAGCAGGCTGTAGGCCTCCGGATGCGGCAACCGGCTGCCGGGCGCGCGCCGGTGGAAGCGGCCGTCGCGATAGACGTCGACGCCGTCGCTGCCGCCGACCCAGACCTCGCCATCGGGCCCGGCGGCAATCGACCACAGCAGCGGGTTGCGCAGGCCCTGCGCGCGCCCCAGGCGGGTGGTCCATCCGTCCCAGAGCCGGGTGATGCCGTCGATCACGCTGCCCAGCCAGAGGTTGCCGTCGCGATCCTCGTAGATGGCGCGGATCGCGCGGCTGCCCGGCAGGCCGGCGACGCTTTCGTTCAGCCGGCCCTCGCGCAGGCGGTCCAGCCGCTGCGGGCTGGCGACCCACAGGTTGCCGTCGCGGTCGGCGAGCATGGCTTCGACCGGGGTGTCGGCGACCCGCTCCCAGCGGTCTTCGCGCAGCCGGTACAGGCCGATCGCGGTGCCGGCCCAGAGCTGGCCGTTGGCGTCCTCCGCCAGCCGCGACACCTGGGCCAGCGCCGCTGCCGCCGGCAGCGGAAAGGCACGGGCGCCGTCAGTGTCGATCCGCAGAACCTGCCCGGTGCTGCCGACCCACAGGCCGTCGCCGCGCGGCAGCAGGGCCAGCGCCGGGCCGTTGGTGGCATGGCGCAGGGACAGGCGGGTGCCGTCGCTGGCGTAGACCCCCTCCGGCCCGGCGACCAGCACCCCGTCGCCGTCGCCGACGATGGCGCGGACCGGGAAGGCGCCCTGGGCGCGGTCCGGGCCGCTGGCCACCGGCACGCCACGGAACGCGCCGTCGCGGTACAGCAGCAGACCCTGCGAGGTGCCGATCCAGATCCGGCCGTCGGCGCCGGCATGCAGCGCCATGACGTGGCTGCCCAGTTCCGGCGCGTCCTGCTGGCCGTAGCGGACGAAGCGGGCGCCGTCGTAGCGCGCCAGGCCGCCCTGCGATCCCAGCCACAGGTAGCCGTCGCGGTCCTGGACGATGGACAGCACGCTGATCTGCGGCAGCCCGTGCTCCACGCCCCAGGTGTCGCTCACGTAGTCGCGGAAGGCCTTGTCCGGCTGCAGCGCGCGCGCGGGCGCGGCCAGCGTCAGCCACAGCAGGCAGGCGCACGCGGCCAGGCCCGCCAGGCGGCGGACGCCGGGAAGGCATGGCTGGCGACCCCTGGTGGATGGCACGTCGATCGAGAACCCCCTGTTCCCGGGACCAACTTACGGGTTTTTCCCGCCTTTCTCCAGTCGCCGGCGTATGGGGCGGCTCAGCACTCGATGACGTTGACCGCCAGGCCGCCGCGCGAGGTTTCCTTGTACTTGTCCTGCATGTCGCGGCCAGTGTCGCGCATGGTCCGGATGACCTTGTCCAGCGACACCTTGTGCTGGCCGTCGCCGCGCAGGGCCATGCGCACGGCGTTGATCGCCTTGACCGCGCCCATCGCGTTGCGCTCGATGCAGGGGATCTGGACCAGGCCGCCGATCGGGTCGCAGGTCAGGCCCAGGTTGTGTTCCATGCCGATCTCGGCGGCGTTCTCGACCTGGCCGGGGTTGCCGCCCAGCACTGCGGCCAGGCCGGCGGCGGCCATCGAGCAGGCCACGCCGACCTCGCCCTGGCAGCCGACCTCGGCGCCTGAGATCGAGGCGTTCTCCTTGTAGAGGATGCCGATGGCCGCGGCGGTGAGCAGGAAATCGAACACGCCCTGCTCGTTGCTGCCCGGGCAGAAGCGGTCGTAGTAGTGCAGCACCGACGGGATGATCCCGGCCGCGCCGTTGGTCGGCGCGGTGACCACGCGGCCGCCGGCGGCGTTCTCCTCGTTGACCGCCAGCGCGTACAGGTTGACCCAGTCCAGCGTGGTCAGCGGATCGCGCATCGCCGCCTCCGGCTTGGACGACAGTTCGCGGTACAGCGCCGGCGCGCGGCGGACCACGTGCAGGCCGCCGGGCAGGGTGCCGTCGCAGCGGATGCCGCGGGCCACGCAGGCCTGCATCGCCTGCCACAGCTCGCGCAGGCCTTCGCGGATCGCCTCGGGCCCGCGCCAGGCCTGTTCGTTGGCGAACATCACCTGGGCGATCGACAGCCCCGACTCGCGGCAGCGCTGCAGCAGTTCCCCGCCGCTGGAGAACGGATGCGGCAACGGGGTCTGGTCGGGGACGATGCGGTCTTCGGCGGCCTCGTCGGTATTGACCACGAATCCGCCGCCGACCGAGTAGTAGTCGCGCGTGGCGATCACCGCGCCGTCAGCGGCGTAGGCGGTGAAGCGCATGCCGTTGGTGTGGAACGGCAGCTTCTGCCGCTTGTTCATCACCAGGTCGCGCTTCTCGTCGAAGGTGATCGCGTGGCCGGGCGCCAGTTGCAGGGTCTTGTGCGCGCGGATGCGCTCGAGCGCGGCGGGGATGGCATCGGGATCGACCGTGTTGGGCTGGTGCCCTTCCAGCCCCAGCAGCAGCGCCTTGTCGGTGCCGTGGCCGCGGCCGGTCAAGGCCAGCGAGCCGAACACCTCGGCGCGGATCCGCGCGACCTGGCCCAGGTGCGCCGGTTCGACCAGCCAGCGCTGGACGAAGCGCGCCGCCGCCCGCATCGGCCCGACCGTGTGCGAAGAGCTGGGACCGATGCCGATCTTGAACAGGTCGAAGGTGCTGACGGCCATCGGGTTGAAGTCGTACCTGGCGGAGGAAACCGCCCCCATTGTATTGGTTGCAGGTGCAACCGGCATGACGCGATGCGGGGGATTGGCTACCTTGGCGTCCTTTCCGCCGCCTGCCCGCCGCATGTCCCGATACGTCCTGTACCAGCGCGACGACTGCCACCTGTGCGACCAGGCGCTGGCGGTGCTGGCCGATATCCGCCTGCCGGAGCCGGAAAGCGTGTTCATCGACGGGGACGCGGGACTGGAGAACCGTTACGGCGTGCGCGTGCCGGTGCTGCACGACTGCCGCGACGGGCGCGAGCTGGACTGGCCGTTCGATGCGGCCGCGCTGCGGGCATGGCTGGCCTGAACCGCCGTGCGGCGTTGTAGGAGCCCGTCTTGCGGGCGACACGGGTGTCGGGATCTCGAGGGTGTCGCCTGTGCCGGACGGCATCGGGTCGCCCGCAAGGCGGGCTCCTACAGGGCCTTCAACAGCACCCGGGTGCTGATGTTCACCTCGTCCGGAATGGCGCCGGTGTCGGCCCAGTCGCCGCCGCCCACGCCGAAGTCCAGGCGCTTGACCACCGCCTTGCCGTCGAGCACCGGCTGCGCGCCGTCCTTCCATTCGAAGGTCAGCGTCACCGGCTTGCTCACCCCGCGCAGTTCCAGGGTGCCGTCGGCGGCATAGTGGCCATCGGCCAGCCTGCGGAAGCCGCTGGCGCTGTAGCGCGCCCGGGCAAACCGCGCGATGTCGAAGAAGTCGGCGGTCTTGAGCGTGGAGTCGCGGTCGGCGTTGCCGGTGTCGGCACTGGCCAGGCCGATGCTCACGTCCAGCCTGCCGGCCTCGGGCCGGGCCGGGTCGAAGCTGAGCTTGGTATCGAAATCGCCGAAGCGGCCGGTGAACAGTTCGCCGTCGTAGCGGCTGGCGAAGGCCAGGGTCGAGCCCGGCGCCTGCGCGTAGTCGGCGGCGGCCGCCGGTGCCGAAACCAGCATCGCGGCCAGCGCCGCGGCTACGGCGGCGGGCGTGGTGAGCTTGATCGTCATGGTGCGTCCTCGCGGGGGGGAACGGAGATCCAGCCGCGCGGCAGCATCCGCGCCAGGGTCGCGTCGCGCTGGAAGAAGTGGTGGTAGAGCGCCGCGCCGGCGTGCCCGGCGACCAGCGCCATCAGCACCCAGAACAGCCACTCGTGCGCGCCGTGCGCGGCGCCGGCCAGGGCTTCGTCCGGCGCGCTGAGCTTGGGCACCTCCGCCAGGCCGAACCAGCGCAGCGGCCGCAGCCCGCTGGCCGAGTCGTACAGCCAGCCCGACAGCGGCATGGCCAGGATCAGCAGGTAGATCGCGCCATGGGTGAGCGCGGCGATCGACGCCTGCCAGTGCGGCGTGCCCGGCACCGGCCGCGGCGCGCCGGCGTACAGGCGCCAGCCGATGCGCACGACCACCAGCGCCAGCACGGTCAGGCCCAGCGACTTGTGCATCGTGTAGACCCAGAAGTATTTCGGCGAGCGCGGCAACTCGCCCATCACCAGGCCGATCGCGCCGATGGCCAGGATCAGCACGGCGATGGTCCAGTGCAGCAGCTGGCTGATGCCGCCCCAGCGCTCGGCGGTGTTCTTCAGGCTCATGCGGGCGTCGGTTCCTGGCGGGTGGGCGGGGAAGTGGGCGCGGCGTTGCCGGCATCGGCCGGCGGGACGTTGCCGGCATCGGCATCGGCATCGGCGGCTGGCAGGACATCGTCGCCTTCGGCATCAGCCCGCGGCGGTGCATCGCTGTCGGCATCGGCATCCGGCAATGCCTCGCTGTCGCCGTCGACCTCGTCGATCGCAGGCCGGGCATCGTTGCCGGATGTGTGGTCCGCATCGTTCGTCCGCGCGCGGCGCACCGCTTCGGCTTCGATCCGCAGTTCCACCGGATCGCCGATGACCGAAGGCCACCCGTCGATGCCGAACGCGCTGCGGCTGAGCGTGGCGGTCGCCGAGAATCCGGCGGTGCGGCGGAACGGCGGCATCGGGTGGTGCCTGAGCGCGTTGAAGGTCACTTCCAGCGGCACCTCGCGGGTGACCCCGCGCAGGGTCAGTTGCCCGTGGACGATGAAGCGGTCCGGTGCCAGCGGCTCGATCCGGGTGGAGACGAAGTGCGCCTCCGGCCAGCGTTGCGCGTCGAGCAGCCGGCCGGCGAGCGCGGCGCGGTTCCAGTCCGCGTCGCCCAGGTCCAGCCGCTGCAGCGGTACGCGCACGTCCAGGCGTGCGCTGGTCCAGTCGTCCGGATCGAATTCCAGGGTGCCGGTGCTGCCCGACACCATGCCCAGCGCCTGCGAGAAGCCGGCGTGGGAGACGGCGAACAGTACCCGGGTATGGACCGGATCGAGTTCGAAACGCGCGGGTGCGGCGAGCGCGGGCGGTGATGCCAGCGGTGTCAGCAGCATTCCCAGCAGCATCCCGTGCAGTACGGTCCGCCGGCGGCAACGGCGCGGTGCACGGGGATCCGTCGGGCAAAATGGCGTCATGGCCGGCATTCTAGGGCCGGCCATGGTGAATCGCGGCTTGCGCCTGCAACGATGCGTTGCGACGATCCGCCAAGGGGAAGCGGACGGGGAGAGTGGGAAAACCGGATGCCGAGGCTGCGCTGGCTGCTGCTGTGCGTGCTCCTGGCGGTCGTTGCGACTGCCGGCGCCGCCGTGCCCGAGATCCCGCGCTTCCGCGTGCTTGGACCGGGCGAGGGCCTGCCCGCCACCACGGTGACGGCGCTGGCGCGCGACCACGACGGCTTCCTGTGGGCGGCCACCTGGGACGGGCTGGCGCGCTACGACGGCGTGGAGTTCCGCGTCTGGCGGCACGATCCGGACGATCCGGCCTCGCTGCCGGGCAACGTGCTGCAGGTGCTGTACGTGGATGCGCGCAACCGCATCTGGGTGGCGAGCGAGGGCGGCGGGGTGAGCGTGATGGACGCCGACCGCAAGGGCTTCCGCCACTTCCGCAAGGCGCAGTACCCGCAGATGGAGAGCGACGAGGTTTTCGCCGTGGCCGGGCGCGGCGACGAGATCTGGCTGGGCACCTATGGCGGCGGCCTGTACCGCATCGACGCACAGGACCAGGTCCGGCGCCTGCGTTCCTCCGATCCGGAAGTGAACACGGTGCTGGACCGGGCGATCCTGGCGCTGGCCTTCGACGACCGCGGCGGCATCCTGGTCGGCACCCTGCAGGGCCTGGTGCGCTGCGCGGACAAGCATGTGCGGCGCATGGAACTGCCGGGCAAGGCGCCGTGGGCGACGGTAGTGTCGCTGTGGCGCGAGGGTGATTCGACCTGGATCGGCTCCAGCCAGGGTCTGTTCCGGCTGGGCGACGACGGCCAGTGGCGCACACCGGACTGGGCGGGCGACTTCCGCGGCGGCCGGACCGTCACCGCGATGACCGATGACGGCGAGGGCGGCTACTGGATCGCCGCGACCGACGGCCTGTGGCGGGTACGGGGTGGCGACCGGCCCGTGGTGGTCACCCAGGAAGGCAAGGCGCTCGGCGTCAACGGCCAGGTGCAGGCGCTGCTGCGCCAGCAGGACGGCGCGCTATGGGTGTCCCTGCCTTCGCGCGGGCTCGGCTACCTTCGCTCGGACTGGCGCAACACCGCGGTGCTGGACGAGGGTACGGGTCTGAACGGTGGCCTGTACCGCGGCATCGCCCCGGCGGCGCGTGGCGGGGTGTGGCTGGCGGGCGCGGGGGGGAGGATCGATTGGCTCGATACTGCCAAGGGCGTGGCGGTGGAACAGTGGAGGCACCCGATCGCCGCGCGTGCGAACGCGATCCTCGAGGATTCCGCCGGCAGATTGTGGGTGGATCAGGGCAGCAATCTCGTCCGCTTCGATCCGGCCGGCGGGCAGCAGCAGACGTGGTCGGCGTCCGGTCCGCGCGATGCGACCCCGAGCGATGCGATCCAGTGGCTGTTGCCCACGGGCGACGGGTCCTTGTGGCTGGGCTCGCCCGCCGCAGGACTGCAGCGGCGCGACAGTGCCAGCGGCCGCGTGCTGGAGCAGGTGCCCGTGAACGGACCGGGGATGGGTACGACGGGCGTGTCGATGGTGCAGATCGCGCCCGACGGCGCACCGTGGGTGGCGGTGGAAGCCGGACTGCGCCACTGGGATCCGGTCGCGCGTGCGTTCCAGGTGCCGGCCGGCATGGATTCCCAGCCGGTGCTCGCGTTCGCCTTCGACGGGCCGGACCGGGTGTGGCTGCAGCGCCTGACCGGGCTGGAAGCCTGGGACCGGACGCAAGGCCGGTGGCATCGCCGGCTGCACCTGGGCGTGGGCCAGGGCATCCCGGCGACCGAGGCGACCGGTATGGTGGTCGACCGTCTCCATCGCGCCTGGCTGGCCACGCGGCGCGGACTGTTCCGCATCGAACCGGACTTCGCCGCCGGCACCGCCTCGATACGCCGCCTCGGCGTGCGCGAAGGCCTGCCCAGCCAGGAGTTCGTCGAGCGTGCACTCACCATCGATGCGTCGGACGTGCTGGTGGCCAGCACCGGCGACGGTTCGCTGCTGCTGCTGGATACGGCCGCGCCCGATCCGGTGAGGCCGCCGCCCGGCTTCGTGGTCGACGCGATCCGCGTGCGCCGCGGCGAGGACCTGGTCGACCTGCCGGTCGAAGGCGGGTTCGAACTGCGGCCCGACGACCACGACCTGGAAGTGGTGACGCGGCTGATGGCCTTCGACGACCCGGAATCGAACCGCTACCGGTTCCGCCTGCGCGGGTTCGACCAGGACTGGGTCACCGTGCAGGGGCGCGGCGAGCGCGTGTTCTCGCAGCTGCCGCCGGGCGACTACCACCTGCAGCTGCAGGCGGCGGCCGGGCCGGACGGGCGGTGGTCGCCGGTGCGGGAAATCGGCTTCCGGGTACCGCCGCCGTGGTGGCGCAGCCCGTGGGGCATCGCTGCGCTGGCCGCTGCCGTCGCGCTGGGCCTGCTGACCCTGGCCTGGCTGTACCGCAAGCGCCTGCGCCGGCGCACCGAGTGGCAACTGGACGTGCACAAGCGCGAGCTGGCCGAGCAGGCCTCGCTGGCCAAGAGCCGTTTCCTGGCGACCCTGGGCCACGAGGTGCGCACGCCGATGACCGGCGTGCTGGGTATGAGCGAACTGCTGCTGGCCACGCCGCTGGATACGCGCCAGCGCGGCTACATCGAATCCATCCGCCGCGCCGGCGAGCACCTCATGCGCCTGGTCAACGACGCGCTGGACCTGGCCCGGATCGAGGCGGGCAAGCTGGAACTGGACGTGCAGGATTTCGACCTGCGCGCACTGGTGGGCGACGTGGTCGCGCTGATGGCGCCGGTCGCCGAACAGCGCGGCCTGGCGTTCCACGTCGAGGTGGCGGAGGACGCGCCGCGCGGACTGCGCGGCGATCCGGTGCGGGTACGGCAGATCCTGCTGAACCTGCTCGGCAATGCGGTCAAGTTCACCGACCGCGGCGAGGTGGCGCTGGCGGTGTCGCCGGGCGTGGACAGCGGGGTCGGCTTCGTCGTCCGCGATACCGGGCCCGGCCTGAACGAGGAACAGAAGCAGCGGCTGTTCCGGCGCTTCGAGCAGGCCGACGGTGCGCGCACCACCACGCGCTACGGCGGCAGCGGGCTGGGCCTGGCGATCTGCCAGGAGCTGGCGGTGGCCATGGGCGGCCAGATCGGCGTGGAAAGCACGCCGGGGCAGGGCACCGCCTTCAGCGTGCAGCTGCCGCTGGCGGTGAGCGCTGCGGCCACGGCCACGGCCGCCCCCACCTCGCGTCCGGCCGCCGACGCCTTGCGCCACCTGGACCTGCTGCTGGTCGAGGACGATCCGACCGTGGCCGAAGTCATCGCCAGCCTGCTGCGCGCGCAGGGCCACCGGGTGGCGCACGCGCCGCATGGACTGGCCGCGCTGGCCGACGTGGCGGTCGCACGCTTCGACCTGGCCCTGCTCGACCTGGACCTGCCCGGCATGGACGGCCTGGCCCTGGCCCGGCAATTGCGCCTGCAGGGATTCGCCCCGCCATTGATCGCGGTCACCGCGCGTGCCGACGCCGACGCCGAGCAGCAGGCGCGCGCGGCCGGTTTCGACGGGTTCCTGCGCAAACCGGTCACCGGCCAGATGCTGGCCACCGCGATCGACACGGTATTGCCGGAACTGGCGGCCCCGTAGGGCGAAGGCCGAACGGAGCGGGCCGGCCGCGGTCGGGGAAGCGGCCGTCAGCGCGCGCTGTGCCTGTGCACCGCCTCGACCAGCGCGGCGACGTGCTCCGGATCCATGTCCGGCGACATGCCGTGGCCGAGGTTGAACACGTGGCCCTCGCGCGAACCGCCGTTGCCGGTGGCGTAGTCGTCGAGCACGCGCGCGGCCTCGCGGGCGATCGCCTGCGTGCTGCCGTACAGCGTGGCCGGGTCGAGGTTGCCCTGCAGCGCGACGCGGCCGTCGGTGCGGCGCGCGGCCTCGGACAGGTCGACCAGCCAGTCCACGCCGACCGCGTCGGCGCCGCTGGCGGCCAGCGCTTCCAGGTGCGGCGCGTTGCCCTTGCCGAACAGGATCAGGGGGGTACGGTCCTCGCCTTCGCCACGCGGCAGTTCGCGGGCGATGCGTTCCAGGTACGGCAGCGAGAATTCGCGGTACAGCGTCGGCGACAGCACCCCGCCCCAGGTGTCGAACACCTGCAGCGCCTGCGCACCCGCGGCACGCTGCGCGGCCAGGTAGGCGATCACCGCGTCGGTGACCGTGCCGAGCATGCGGTGCAGCAGTTCCGGGCGGTTGAAGGCCATCGACTTGATCGTCCCGTAGTTGTCGCTGCCGCCGCCTTCGACCATGTAGCAGGCCAGGGTCCACGGGCTGCCGGAGAAGCCGATCAGCGGGACGCTGCCGTCCAGTTCACGGCGGATGGTGCGCACCGCGTCCATCACGTAGCGCAGTTCGGTCTCCATGTCCGGCACCGCCAGGCGGGCGACGTCGGATTCGTCGCGCACCGGGCGCTGGAATTTCGGGCCCTCGCCGTCGGCGAAGTACAGGCCCAGGCCCATCGCGTCGGGCACGGTGAGGATGTCGGAGAACAGGATCGCCGCGTCCAGCGGGAAGCGGCGCAGCGGCTGCAGGGTGACTTCGCAGGCCAGTTCGGGATTCTTGGCCATGGCCAGGAAGCTGCCGGCGGCGGCGCGGCTGGCACGGTACTCGGGCAGGTAGCGTCCGGCCTGGCGCATCAGCCAGACGGGGGTGCGGTCCACGGGCTGCCGGCGCAGGGCGCGCAGCAGGCGGTCGTTGGCGGGAGTGTCGGGCACGGGGAACCTGTGGCGAAGGGAGAAGGGAATACGCCCGGAGCCGGGGCGGGGCAGTGGGCCGGCGGCTACTTCGGCGGTTCGGCGCCGCGGACGAACATGAGCTGGTAGCCGCGCTTGAGCTGACTGTCGCGGGCTTTCTCGAACGCGGCGGTGGCCTCGGCCTGGAGCAGGTACTGCTCGCGGCGCAGTTGTGCGCGGCCGCCGATCTGGCCGCTCTCGCGCAGCAGTTCCCAGCCGCCGAACAGGTCCGGCTGCAGGGTCAGCTGCAGGTAGCGGGGGGCTTCGCCCGAAACCGGGCGCTGCTGCAGGAGGATGCGCATGGGGCGCCATTGTAGCCGGGGCCGCCCCGCGCCCCGTGCCGGCGCCGAACGCCGCTGCTGGGCGATCTGGACAGTCCGCCCTTACGGACGGATCACAACCGCAACCGCAACCGCAACCGCAGGAGCAAAGGCGTTGGGTGGCGTGAGCTTCGGCGGGAGCCGCGGCAGTGCGGGGGTATGGCGCATCGGCTGGCTCCGGCGTCCTGCCTCCGACAGCCGAGCGCAGGCCATCCCTGGCCTGCTTGCGCCATACCCCCGCACTACCGCGT
>Ga0160448_100064_pt1 | contig 69047 bp, 59 predicted proteins | sample HID1973M_E1MG_FD_108269 | JGI IMG/M metagenome (GOLD analysis project Ga0160448, IMG submission 108269) | Enriched mosquito-associated microbial communities from UW Madison campus, WI, USA - HID1973M_E1 MG | ecosystem: Host-associated > Arthropoda: Insects > Digestive system > Unclassified ...
ATTGCATGCCACCGACGTGGAGCGCATCTCCGCCGCCGACAAGGCGCATGGAAGGCGAGGGGATCACAAGCGTATCCTGCGCCGCTTCGAGCATGGCCTGCGCTACTTCGCGGTGGAAGAAGAGCGCGGCCTGATTGCCTGGTTCTGGGTCGCGCACGGCGTGCCGCGCTACTTCGACGAGATGGCCTGGCGTTTGCCGCTGGACAAGCGGCATGTCTGGGGCCGCGATGCCTACGTGGCGCCGGATCGGCGCGGCCATCGCATCCTGGCGGCGATCATGGATCACGCCTCGGCCTCCGAAGACACGCCGATGCAGTTCCTGTCCGACGTCAGTTCGATCAACGTGCCCTCGCGGCGCGCGCACAAGGCGCTGGGGTTTCGCGAGTTGGGGACGGTCACTTCCTTGGCGTTGGGATCGCGGCTGCTGATTCGCAGCCGGCCGCCGGAGTTCTTGCCGGCGCCTACCGGGATACGTCCGCAGGAGCGGGTGTTGTGGATGACGAAGGGAGAGCGGGAGTGGCATAGGGCGCAGATTGCGTAGGGAGGCGACGTGCTCAAAGTCTTTGCGGATTTCAACAACCGGGACCGGGATGGATGCCTGCGCCTTAGCTTGAAGGGGACTGCGGAGGATCTGGCGTTGCACGGCGTGTCGCTCAGCGAAGGCATGATGCTGGAGGCAAGCGATGGCGATCTGTGGGCGGTCCTGCGTGTGCGGGCGCCAGGTCCCGAAGGGATATGGCGAGGGGAGGTGGTCGGTGATATTCACGATGTGGACGCGAATCCGACCCATAGCACCAGTTTTCAGATTTTTCGTTTGAGGGCATCCGGACCTGAGCAAGCCGTACGGCTATTGGCCGATACGCATCCCTTGTTGGGTGGTCAGGTGGTGACAAGGAATCCGCTACACGCTGGCTCCAATTTGCCGGAAGCGTGGTGGTCGGTTGAAGCCTGCACTGATGACCAGGACACGCTGGAGTTGGCATGCGAACGGTTGTTCTCGAAGCTTGGCTCCCAACGTGTTGAACTTGGTCATATGACGGCGCGTCTCGGACTGTACTTGGACTTCGAGTTCACGATTAAGGGTGATGTGCGTGGCGTGATGTTGGTTGTGCCAAATTCCTACTTGAGCATGATGGCGGAAATGGGGGCTGATGTTTCGTTCGACCTCTATCCTGATAGCTGATTGGCACAGAAGCATCGTCACCCTGGCTCCAGTCATCAACTTTAGGAGAGCAGCTTTGCTCCAGAGGTTCTGGTTCAAGTTCAGGAACGTTCCTCCCTTCTCCAATCTGTGGTTGGGTTGTGGCGTGACCGGCTACGACTATGCTGACGCACTGCAAATGCTTGCGCGCACGGTGTTCGCTGAGCATCCGCAAGTGGAGGTCGATGCCGTGATTGAGGATGTGGACATTCGCACGCTGGATGCGGGTCATGTGCTTCCCAACATGGGAGTGCCTGCGGCTCGTGGCATCTGGTTTCCGCTGGGATACCAACTGCAATGATGTCAGTCATGACGCAGGAGCGAATGTTGCCGCTGTCCCTGTCCCTGGCGCTATTGCTTACAACACCGGCCTCCGCCGCCCAAGCGGTGGAACCCTCTGCACTCTACGAAGAAGTCAGGGCGAGGAACCTTGAGCTGCACGCGCTCCCACCAGCACAGCGCAAGGCCGAGGCAGCGTTGGAAGTGGGTCGAATGGGCAAGCTGCTTGAGGCCGCAGATGGGGCAACCGCCGTCTACGCTGCGGACATACTCAACGCAGACGAGCCGTTGTCGATGGTGGTTCCGTCACACGGAGCTTGGGGAAGCATCCACAACGCAATCACCTTCATTGAGGGAGATGATCGGTGCGGCGCGGACATCTAACTGTGCGCGATTGATGAGCCGAAAATTGGGAAGCATCGGCATAGCGGGAAAATTGCTTGAGGAGCGGACATGCAGCGAGACTTAACTGACTTCAATAACCTCGACAGTGAAGCTACAGCGACGTTCAATCGACTGATGTGGCAGGAAGGCAGCTCAGAGGTTCGGAGGAGGGTGGTCGCCTGGTGGCAAGCGGAAGGGCAATCTGCCACTTCGGGCCTGAAGGAATTCAACTTCAACACCCTGGACATCCTGTTCGATCTTGCTGAGGGAACGGCTGTGATGAGCGATGTTCTGGCGGGCAGCGGTGAACCGGATGCGAAGTTTGAGGCGGATGCCTTCATTCAAATGCTCGTCGCCTACCAGACACCTGACGTTTGGAACAGGCCCTGAGCGACAGCCAATCTCGCCGGCGCAAAGACGCGTCGGTGCAGTTCCTGGTGTTGAAGCTGACGCCGCTGCAGGAGTCGGTCATCAAGCACGATCTTGAGGTGCTGTCCGTCAAGTTTCAGAAATATAGTGAGAGGGATCAAGCTGCGGCTTGACACGCTTATCCGTGCGGAAGCAGGATGCGTCCTGGCCAGGGGAACAGGGCCACTCGCGTCTTCGCGCGAACAATGTTCGCGCTTCATGGGGAAGGAACATGCAGCAAGGAACGCACGCAGCGAGCACGCGCACGCATATCGGCAACTTGACCCACGCTCATCGGGTGCGTGCCACGGGCATCTGCCTGACACTTTTGGGCGCCTTGACGACACCTCACACCGTGCTGGCGCAAGTCACGCCGGCCGAGGAGTACATGAAGCGGCTGAAGATCGCGCAGACCATCCAGCCATTGGGTGAAACGCCGTTCGGTGAGCAGCTCAACATGTACACCGGCGAGCTGACCTTCAACGTAGTGGACGTGCAACTGGAAGGCACCGGGCCCACGATTACCCTGGCGCGCAGCTTTGGCAGCGCACAGGAAGCGCCGCTTTCGTATTACGAACCCAGCAACCTGGGTAACTGGGTGCTGTCGATTCCACGACTGGAGACGCTCACCGGTCGCAACACGGGAACCTTGACGCCCATCACCACGCCGGGCAATCAATGGCGTGTCGCCGGCACCAACCCGTTGGCGCGTTGCACGGCCTATGGCCGGCCGCTCGGTACGTCGGGATTTTCGTCAATCTGGTGGACGGGCATGACCTTGTACACCGAGGGTGGTGCAGGCGGTCAGTTGCTGCTCAAGCGCGATCCACTGAACCCAGCCCAGCCCACCATGAGCCTCAACGGCACGGCCCTGGTATTTCCAGCGGTCACCCAGCAGAACTGGCAGATCGGGTGCCTGGCGGCCACCACCAATGGTCAGGCCGGTGAGGCCTTCATTGCGGTGTCGCCTGACGGCATGCGCTATCACTTGACCCATCTGCGCGGAACGCCCGCCGACTCGATGTACGAAGATACGATCGGCGGCGTGACGTTGCAGCAACACCGCATGGCCGCCACGATGTACGTGTCGAAGGTGGAAGACCGCTTTGGCAACTACGTCGACTACAACTACACCAACGATCAGCTCACCAGTATCACCGCATCGGATGGTCGTGTCGTGCAGTTGCAGTGGCGTACCGACATGCCGGTGATCTCAACCATCACGATTCCGGCAAGCGATGCCCCGGCGCGGGTTTGGCAGTACGAGTACACGCTAGCAGCTCCAGGCGTACCGCGACTTTCTGCCGTCGTCCTGCCAGACAATTCGCGTTGGACCTACAGCACCACCCTCGCCAGCGGCTGGACGCACGTGGGAGACCCCGTATACGACAAGCTGTTCGTCAAGTGCGGAACACGCGATTTGGACGCACAACCCGAGCGTCTGTCGGCAGACATCACCCACCCCAGTGGTCTGCGTGGTCGATTCTGGAGCGCGCTGTCATTCCATCCGCGCAGCTATGTGCCCAGCTTCTGCGTAACTCCACAGATCGGGCAGGAGTTCGATCCGTATGAGGGCGATACACCGCTGATCGGCGTCTACTCGCTGACACGTAAGGAATTGTCGGGCCCGGGTATTGCTACGGGCCTGTGGCAATACCGTTACGTTCCGACCTGGAGCAGCACCACCAGTGATGCCTGCGCAGCGGCGGGCACCTGTGCGAGCAGCGTGAGCACCGACGTTGTGCAGCCTGACGGCTCACGCACCCGTTACACCCATAGCAATCGCTGGGGCGAGACCGAGACCAAGCTGCTGTCCATCCAGACTTTTGAGCACGATGCCGATACTCAGCCCATTCGCACCCAGGCCATGAGCTACGCCCCATCTTCAGGTGGTCTGTATCCGAGCAAGCTAGGCAACTCGCTGACCGCGGATGGCAACGAAGCCAAGAACAACGTGTACACCCCGCTGCGTCGCAAGGTGATCACCCAGCAGGGCCGCAATTTCACCTGGGAAGTGCCGGCCGTGTGCGGTCCCAATGACACCCCCGGCACGCAGCTGTGCTTCAGCCCGTTTGCCATGCCCACCAAGGTGGTCAAGACCAGCGCGCCTGCGCCGTGAACAAGGAAGTGAATATGACGCATAGAAGGACAGCAGTTTCTGCAATGATTCTGGTGGCCTGCACCTTGGGTGCCGTGCTTCCCGCCATGTCGCAAGAGCCGACGCCAGAGGACAAGTACCTGCGTCGGCTCAAGGTCAACGACGCCATTGAGCCCGTTGGCCCGACTCCGTTTGGCGAAGAGCTCAATATCTATACCGGCGATCTGACCTTTCGGCAGACCGATCTGGTGCTGGAGGGCACTGGCCCGACGATTTCTCTCACGCGCGAGTTGGTGTCAGTGCAGACCAGCGACGCACGCATGGGTCCCAGTTCGATGGGCGATTGGGTGCTGTCGATACCCCGTATTGAAACCCTGACCCAGGCGCCCTGGGGGACGACACCCATCACCAATCCGGGCCAGTACTGGGTAGTCGGCGGCAATTTGCTCACGCGTTGCACAAACTTCGACCGCCCCCTCTACACCGGCGGACTGACTGACCCCGAAGCCGCCTGGAACGGCATGGACCTGATTTCGGAGTCGGGCGAGCGGCAAGGCATCTTGCGCCGCATCCCGGGTAGCCCGATTGCACCCAGCATGCTGGACAGTGGCGGAAGCCCCGTGGTGTTCAAGGCGCTAACGCTGGGCAACTGGCAGATCGGGTGTCTACCCAATACCAGCAATGGGGAACCAGGCGAAGCCTTCCTGGCAGTGTCGCCGGATGGCATGAAGTACCGCCTGGATTACCTGACCGGCGAGCGCGCCTATGCCGAGTTCGAACGCAAAGACGGTGCCACGTTCCGCCAGTTCCGCATGTTCGCCAACATGTACGCCAGCCGCGTGGAAGACCGCTTCGGAAACTACGTTGATTACCACTACACCGGCGACAAGCTCACATCGATCACCGCCAGTGATGGACGTGCGGTGAGCTTGACGTGGCGAACCGATGCACCGGTCATCAGTCAGATAGCAACCAATCCTGGCACGCCGCAGCAGCGGATCTGGCAGTACCAGTACAACGTGGTGTCCGCTGAAGTGGCGATACTCACGCGGGTAGTGTTGCCCGATGGAAGCGCTTGGCAGTTCAACCTGGTAGGACTGGGTGGACGGGCGCTAACCGACTGGCGTTTGCCCCAATGCTACTTGCGCACGTTGCCGTCGGCGTCCTCGGGTGGGCAAACCTCGACCATCGTGCATCCCGGCGGCGCTACAGGGACATTTTTGGTCCGCGGTGTCTGGCATTCGCGCAGCTACGTGCCTTCGCTCTGCATGCTGCCAACGGATATTTCGGGTGAGCCCTATGAACGTCTTCCGTCGATCTTTGGTACGGCATCTCTGGTCAGCAAGACCATCAGCGGTCCCGGCATTACCTCGGGGACCTGGACGTATGCGTACTCAGCCGCTGCGGGAAGCGCCACCTACGACGCCTGCGCGGCCAGTAATACTTGCGCTGACACGCGCTGGGTAGATGTCACCGATCCAGACGGCAATCGCACCCGCTACACCTACTCCAATCGCTGGGGTGACCAAGAAGGCAAGCTGCTCAAGACGGAAACCTTCCAAGGCAACAGCACCTTGCTTCGCACTCAGGTGTTGAGCTACGCCGCGGGTAATCAAGGGCCGTACCCAGCGCAAGTGGGGCAGGTGCTGTCGGGCTACGACAGCAACTTCACCAAGCAAGAGACTTGGACGCCGCAAAAGTTGGCGGCGACCACTCAGCAAGGCCGCAGGTTCACTTGGGAAGTGCCGGCAGTGTGTGGACCCAACGGAACCAGTGATACCCAGCTTTGCTTCGATCAGTTTGCCCGGCCGACCAAGGTCGTCAAATCCAGCGCGCCTGCGCCGTGAACAAGGAAGTGACCATGAAGAACAGACTCCAAGCGACGTTGTTGAGCGCCCTGGTGCTGGCATTGGGCTTGCCGCTGGCCGTCCAGGCGCAGACCTACGCCAAGACCGAGACTATCAAGTACTACGACGATTCCGCCGCGTGGGTACTGGGCCAAGTCGAACAGACCTGGACGGATGGCGAGCAGACCTCGCGCACGGTGTATGGCTGGAAGGCCATGCCGACCGAGGTCTATGGCTTTACCAACCAACTGCAGCAAACCATCGACTACGACCGCACCTCACTGGTGAGCACGGGCCAGTTGGGCACGGTCAAGACGGTGGCCGATGGCCGCAACAACACCACGACAGTGACCAACTGGAAGCGCGGCATTCCGCAGAACATCGCCTTTGCCGATGGCAACAGTATTCAAGCCGAGGTCGACAACCGCGGTTGGATTACCTGGGTGGAAGACGAGCTGGACTCGCGCACCTGCTACACCTACGACGCGATGGGGCGGTTGGCCAGCACCACCTACACCTCCGAGACGGCGGCCAACACCTGCAGCGGCTCCAGCAAGTGGACCGCCACCACCTACAGCTGGGAGTGGATTACGGTGGCCGAGCACGGCCTGCCGGCCGGGCATTGGCTGCGCCGGGTGCATACCGGCAACCACCGTCGCAATACCTTTTATGACGTGATGTACCGGCCGGTGCTGGTGCACTTCTACGACGGCAGCAATGTCGATGCCACGCTGCAGACCACCGGCACCACGTATGACGCCCAAGGCCGGCCGACGTTTGCGTCCTACCCGGTAGGCACCCGCGAGAAGGGCACCACCGGCACCTGGACCGAGTACGACGCGCTGGGCCGGGTGACCTCGACTACCCAGGACAGCGAGCTGGGCCCGCTGACTACGCTCACCAAGTACCTCACCGGCTTCAAGACCGAAGTCACCAGCCCCAAGCTGCTGGTCACTACCACCAGCTACCAGACTTTTGACGAACCCAGCACCGACGCCCCGGTGCTCATCGAACACCCGCTGGCCACCTTCACCCACATCGGTCGCGACAAGTACGGCAAGCCCAATCGCATCCGCCGCAGTGACAGCATCAACTCCAGTGGCGGCACGGTGTTCCTCAACCGCGACTACGTCTACGACGGCTTTCATCAGCTGTGCAAAACGGTGGAGCCCGAGACTGGCGCCACCGTCATGGACTACGACGCCGCCGGCAACCTGCAGTGGTCTTCGGCCGGCAACACCCTGCCCAGCCTGACCAACTGCGACACCCTGGCCGGGCGTGACTCCGGCCGCAAGGTCACCCGCTACTACGACAATCGCAACCGCCTGAGCTCGCTGGTGTTCCCGGACGGCAAGGGCGACCAGGTCTGGCAATACACCGCCACCGGCAAGCCGGCGGTCATCACCACCTACAACAACACCGGCAACCTCGAGCCGGTGGTCAATGCCTACAGCTACAACCGCCGCGGCTTGATGACCGGCGAGACCTCCGGCCAGACCGGCTGGTACACCTGGGGCCTGGGCTATGGCTACGACACCTACGCCAACCTGTACAACGTCAACTATGCCGATGGCCTGAGCATCATCTATGCGCCCAACGCCATTGGCCAACCGACACAAGCCGGCACCTATGCCACCGGCATCACGTACCACCGCAATGGCGCACTCAAGCAGTTCACCTACGGCAATGGCATCGTCCACACGATGAGCCAGAACGCGCGCCAGCTACCGGCGCGCAGCACGGACAGTGGCGGTGTCCTCGACCTGGGCTACACCTTCGATGCCCATGCCAATGTCGCCAGCATCACCGACTACACCGCTGGCGCCCGGCAAAGTCGCACGCTCACCTACGACACCCTGGACCGCCTAACCCAGGCCGTGGGCCCGAGCTTCGGCACGGCCACGTATGGCTACAACGTGCTCGACGACATCACCCGCTTGACGGTCACCGGCGGCAACAAGCCGCGCGACCACGTCTACAACTACAAAGCCAGCACGCACCAACTGGAGGCGGTGAACAACTACGTGGGCGGGGCTGCCGTCATTGGTCTGCTGTACGACGAGCAAGGCAACCTCAAGAACAAGAACGGCCAGGCCTATGGCTTTGACTACGGCAATCGCTTGCGTACTGTGCCCACCAAGGAGCAGTACCGCTACGACGGTCATGGTCGCCGGGTGTACAGCTACACCAATAACTATGCGGTGTGGCAGTACAGCAATGCCGGGCAGTTGATGTTCTCGCATGATGCGCGCAACAACCGCGGCAGCAACTACATATACCTGCAAGGCAGTTTGCTGGCGACACGGGAATACCAGATGTCGGGCGGCAACGGTACCTACACGGTCAAGTACCAGCACACCGACGCGTTGGGTACTCCCATCAAGGTGACCGATGGGACGGGTATGACGTTGGAGACTAGTGAGTACGAGCCGTATGGCCATCTGGCCAATCGGGCGCTGACGGATGGACCGGGGTTCACTGGGCACGTGCAGGATGCGGCGACCGGGCTGACTTACATGCAGCAGCGGTACTATGACCCGCAGGTCGGTGTCTTCCTAAGCGTTGACCCAGTGACGGCCTATAGCGGCGGAGACTTGAGGTTATTCAATCGCTACAGTTACGCGTACAGCAACCCATATAAGTTCAAGGACATCGATGGCAGGTGTCCGAACTGCGCGGCACGCGCACTTCAAGTGGAGTTCGATATTGTCTTCTGGGTTGCAACTCGTGCAGGGGCCGCAACCGTTGGCGCGTGGCTGGGGCGCGGGATATACGATATTGCTCATCGCAATGAGACCCTGGACGACCATTCGCCAGAGGCAATAAGTCAAGATGCAGTCGATAAGATCAAGGACGGAACTAGACCTGCGGACGGAAAGGCGGGGAAAGATGGCGTGCTTGTTGGCGAGGGAGGGCGAGAAGGAGCCAACGCCGCAATTGATATTGCAAAAGGAACTGAGGGCTCTAGAGTACTTGTTGAAAATGGGAAAACTACGGTAGTCCAGCTTCCTGATGGTCGTAAGGTTGAGTCGCATACGTCGACCAAGGGCGGTCAGTATGAGAATGATCCCACTGTAAAAATTCAGGACAAGGATGGCAAGGTGAGCCCCGAGAACATCATTCGGTATCCAGACAAGGTCAAGGAGCAATGAGTTCTAACTTACTTTGGAATTATCTTGTAGAACGCTGGCGTTCGACTCTGCTTCGCTCAGATATCTATCCGTACTTTCCTTTTCGAAAGCCGTCTTGGCGGGCTCTGGCATTCAATCGAGATACTTCCGGAAACTTAAGGCTACCGGCCAGTGTGTGGCAGTCTTTCTTGGGCGAGCTTAGTGGTAGGACTAATGAAGCATCTGCTTTTGTTGTTTCCCCAATACCGATACTAGCTGGATCTGTAAGTGAGCGAGAACAGCCGTTCGTAGTTCCGCTTACGTATCAAGGCGTGACCGCGCATTTCACAGACATGAATTTGTATCTGCCAGAATTCATAATGGTTGGCGGAAGTGAGCAGTGGGCGATTTGGGGTGACTCCGACATGACATTGCTAGGAGCAGAAGAGAGCATCATTCGTCCACTTATCGATGAAATGGGCGGTGATGTGGCTGCGGTTGCAACGATGGCGCGTGACTTCGGATTGGATCTGGAACCGCACAACTCCAAGATGGTTAAGTACTTGAATGCGCTAGTGAAGGATCAAGGTCATTAGTCTTGGGCTTGGAACGGTTAGAGGCAGCTGAAGGAAAGAAGGAGCGAGAGCAGCAGCGAAAGAAGGAAGATAAGAAGGGTAAAAGGGAAGACAAGACATGATTCGAAGGTGCGCTTACATGCAAGTTGCCCACCTGGGGGTGGTGCCTCTGCTTATGTCAGTCATACTACTAACGTCTTGCACGCCAAATGGGAAAAGCAAAATTGACATCGATCTGGATGAGAAGGGGCGAGACTTCGTTGTAGTGGTGGAGAACAGAGCGGTGGGGCCGCTGGCGATTCATGATCGATTGCTTGGCTTGGGTTCGGATGTCCCAATCAAAGTTGAGGTGGCAAGCGATGGCGGTGCGGTAATCGCGGCTTGCAGGCACATAGACTTTGTGGGTACCGGAAGCGAGACAATCATCCCAGCAGGGGAGTCGAGAACAGTCCGCGTGCCGGTTTCGGCAGTTTCGGTAACTCATTGCTTGAAGCTCGGTGAACGCTACAAGATTCGTGCGCGTCTGGTTGTTGATGGAGTCTTGGTTTCCCAGAGCCCATGGGCTCCTTTTCGAGCCAGCTTCGGCTGAACCCGATTCACTGCCATTGAGGTAGGGCAGGAGACCCGGCACAGCGTGCCGGGCCTCCACGGCAACCTCAGTTGACCACAGGTTCTTCGCCCACCTCCTCAAGTGCCTCTTCCATCTGGGTGCTGAGCAGGTGCAGGCACCCGCTCCATTGCTCGGGCGCGATGATGGGGTCATCGTCGCGGGCCAGGGTGAGCAGGTACAGCAGGTGCAGGGTTTCATGCACGGTCCAGAGCTTGTCGCGCGGTGACTCCTTGCTGGGGGCCGCCGCCGGAGGGAAGGGCGGCAGGAAGTGGAAGTTGCCGCCGCTGGAAGCCTGGGGCGTGGTGACGGTAGGATTGATGCTAGCCATGATTGGTACCTTCGATACTGGTTGTGGTTAGCGGGCCGTCTGAGTGCTAGCTCAGGCGGTCCGCGCTTGGGGTGTTGCAGGTATTGCGGTTGCGAGGCTCCGGTTGGGCTGGCCTCACGGGGAATTATCTGGAAACGCAAGATCTGGTGCGGTGGAAAAGTCTGAAAAAATTGTAGGAAAAGTCCTCGTCGAAACGGGAGTCGACGACACGATGGAAAGGAAGACCAAGTCGTTTGTGGCAGCCGTGCTGGTGCTCTACGTAATCTGCCTGTTGCAGTCCATAACCAACCACTTCAGCAGTTCGCAGATGGGCCCGGTGCTCGGTACCGTGGCGCAGCCGCTGTCCCTGTTTGCATATCCCTTTCAGCTGGATGTCATGTCCATCTGGTGGGTGCAAGGTCTTCTGGAGGGCACGCCCGCAGAGCAATATGGCCCCCTTATGGCCAGCGCAGTCTCCACGGTGCTGTTGCTTCTGGCCTGCATCGGACTGGTCACGATGTTCCAACGGGTCAAATGGTGGGATTTCCTGCTCCGCTATGTGGTTTTGAGCCTGCTCTGCTTAGGCATGCTGTGGGCAACGCTCAATCCGCCGTTTGATGGGCCCATCGCGATGCCGGTAACCGGCCTGTCCGGAGACCATGATTGGGTTCCGATTGCCCAGGAGAGCGCTGAGCAACAGATCTGGCGAAGCGAGTCGCCCACCCGATTCCTTGCTGCAGTGGGCGACTTCGATGGGGATGGCCATCCTGATGCTGCATCATTGGTGGCTTCAGCAGACGGCGAGAAGTCTGCAGTACGCATCTGTTGGGGTGGCCCAGCCAGGCAGCCGTCTTGCAGCATCGCCGCCGCTGGGGAGTTTGACGCAGACGTGATGGGCTTGAGTCGAAGAGCACCGGGGTGCTACGCGTACCATGAGGACGATGACGGTCAGCCGTCGCGCGGAAACAAGGTATGCACGCGTGCGGATGCGCTGGAGTACTTCCGGTTCGGTAGTAGCAGCTCGTTCTTCGTGGTTGAAGCGGGTACTGGCCAGCTGGTGCGGTACTGGGATTCTGACTGACAACCGGCCATAGGATGGAACCATGTCGTACTTGTTTGGAGTACTGGCCTCTGCCTTGCTTGCGTGTCCACCCACGATTGAAGACAGGAAAACGCTGGATCAACCAGTTGATGGATGGGAGACGCAGGCGTCTTTTGTATGCAAGAAGCCATGAAGCCATGAAGTCATCAGAAGGCGTGATGGACGACGCTCAGGAAATGGTCCCGCCACTCTTTCTGGTCGAAGGCGATGATGTCCTGATGTTCCAGGACGAGAGTACGTTGAAGCGGTATGTTGAGTCGCCAGATGCGGAGTGCTATGCCGGATTTGACTCGATGGGCAGGATGTTTCGGATGTACGCAGCGGTGTCGCCGCGGATGGGGTTCTTACAGGACGTAACTGCCTGCGAGATTCGTGAGACTGGAACAGTCGATCCTGAGTTGCTCAGGTTGAAGCTGCTTGCATTTCTCACGGCAGTGGGCCATGGAGCTGCGGGTGCAGTGACGCTGGAAGAATCTGTCGCGGAGTTCAAGGCCAAAGTGGGATTCACTCGCTGAGGGCGGCCATAAAGTTGGTTGGCGCTGGACGATCTGCCAAGGATGTCGTTGCTTGTGAGGAATTGGCTACTGTGAATGACCAAGGCTGGATTTCAGCGATGAACAAGTGCATCTGGATAATCGGAGGGTGCATGGCGCCGCAGTACGCTTGGGCGAGCGGTGACCCTGCCGTCCTGATTTGGCCGGCGGGCTTGCTGATCTACCACGTGCTCTGCGTAGGGCTGATGGCGCGCTGTCTGCTCCGCCAGCGTCGCGGCGCGTGGATCTTCGTCGCCTTTCTGTTCGTGCTGTTGGCGGGGTGGTGGCTGTTTCTGGTGTCTTTGGGTCAAGCCACGCCGTTTGTTTTCAGCGGGCTAGTTCTTGTCCCCTTCGGCTTCTACGGCTTCCTGATTGCGCGTGGATACGTGCGTTGGATTGGGAGCAAGGCGAGCTTGGAAACCGCGCGCCTGTGGCTGACATCGGCCACTGCGCCTCCCGGTGTCGACGTCGGCGAGGACGGGGTGCGTCAGCTCCGGACAGCGCAGGATCGTCATGGCACTGGAGTCAACGCGTCGTTGAACGGATTGAACCAGGAGACCTTGCGACGTATTGCTTTGATCCTTGCTGACCGGAATGCCTCGCAGCAGGAGATTGCAGAGCGGGTTGCCGAACTGGTTCCTGACAAAGCCACCGCACAACGAGCGAAGGATTGGCTGCCAGAAGCATTTGGCTGGCTTCTAATCTCGGACATGCCCGATGCCGTTCCGCCGAGATCGTTCCACGTGAGAACGGAGGCTGGCGTCTGGAAAGAACTCCCCATGCAGGCCGAGCCGCTGTTCGACGCCTGCTTGCGGCTTGCGGATCAGATGATTCGCGATGGCTTGAAGGAAGAATTCGGAGTGTTGGCCTGCGGGAGCTCCATAGTGAATGCGCTTGATAACCTGCTGAATGCGGGCGCTGAACTGCGCGGTACGGTGATCTCTGGGCCTGCGTTTATTGCGCTGCGGTATGAGATGTACGAGGAGCATTCGTGACCGAGCTGATCTTGAACGCGGAGAGTGTCACTGTTTCGGGGCTGAAGCCCCTCCTACAGGGGATTGCGCTTGCTGCGGCGACACGTCAGGTGTGGACGGCACTAGGGAAGCCTGTTTCGTTACAGATCCGGATCGCTGAGGCGATACCCCACCGGCCGCCACCAGCGCGCCATCTTCATCCGTCGCTGCGCGGCCGCATTCAACGCCACCGTGCCACTCAGCATGGTCCGTCGATCCGGCAGCAGGTTCGCAAGGTAGCCACCCTCCTGCGTCTGGCTATCGAAGCACTTCACCGCCGGCCACCGCTTGCACGCGGCCTCGCATAGCGCCAGCTCATTGATGCGGCCTGGGCTGTACTGCGCATACGCCGGATCCCAGCCAATCTTGAACGCGTTGAGCGTATCGCCCAGCAACAGGTTGCTGGAGGAGGCGACGACTTTGTCGCCTAGCCGCGTCTGCATGAAGACTGCAGCACCAATACCCGCAAAGCCTTGCATCATCTCGCGGAAGAAATCGGCGTGCTGCGGCGTGGCTTGCAACGAGCTACCGGCGTCGCCTTTCCACCCCGCATGCTCCAGCGACAGATGCGTGTGCAGCAAGCTGTCCAGGCACGCGTCAGTGGAAGCGGCGGTCTCGGTAGGACACGGCCGACCAAACAAGCGATCAACGCAAGCCACATCCTGCAGATAGCCGGCTTCATCCGCGCGCGGTTGGCATAGCGCCGACTGCAAGCCGCCCTCAACCTCGGCTTTGCGTTGTCGGCGCAGCACATCCTTCGGCCAGGGCAGGGCATGCCGGTCATCGCCAATGCGCCACACGGGTCGTTCGAACGAATGCCGCAAATGCCAGCCGCCGCCATGTTCCGTGGCCGCTGTGCGTAGCGCGGCACCCAGCACATCGCCGGCCGGCAGGTTGCGAAGATCGATGGCCGCCACGCCGGCTTGCGAGATCAGTGCCTGCGCCACCGCCTGCGCGGCGCCACGCGCCACCAGCAAGCCGGAGCGAAACGAAAACGGCGTACGCAAATCCCGCAGGTGCGCCATCGGCACAAACCACGAGGCCTTGCGCGCAGTGAATACGCCCACGCCGACTAGCGCTGCCGCAGCATCCTCGAACCAGGCGATGCGCAGATCCAAGCCACCCAGCAAGTACCGCCGCGCCGGCAACACAAACTCCGGCATCGCAAACGGATTGGGCGAACCACAGGCCTCACGACCCAGCCGGCTCCACGCCTCCACTTCGCTGGCGGACAAGTCTTCCAGCTGACGCCAGCGCAAGCGCAGGCTCATGGGCTCACTCGCTCTTGCCCTGCAAGCGGCGCAGCGCGTCGCGCAGGCTGGAACGCCAGCCCAGGCGATCCAGCGACATCCACGCCATCTTGCCCTCGGCCATGCCTAGGGTGCGCTTGTACTCGGACTCGCCGGCCATCAGTTCAAAGCGCGAATAGCCATCGTCCATGGCGCGCTGGATCACCTCGCTCAGCAGCAACAGTCCGGGGCTGCCGCAATGGCCAAAGCGTGGATAGTCGATGCCGGCTTGGTAGAAGTACATCACGCCCTGCCAGACCAACGAGTACACGTAACCCACCACGCGATCACCGGCGGTCAGGCGAATCAGCTGCGCGCCTTCGTCGTGGGTAGATTCTTCCACCAGCCGATCATGGAAACGCAGGATGCGCGGATCGTTGAACGCGCCATGCTCGTCGTCATCGCCGGTCCAGTAGGCCTCGTGCAGGCCGGCCATCTGGGTGAAGAAGGCCTGGCGCTCGCGGGTGTCGGCGGCCACTGTCAGTTGCAGTTCGCCGTAAGTGGACACCAGCTTGCGCGCGGTGCGGCGCACGCTGGCGCGCGCCTTGGGGCTGAGCACGCTGGCCACATAGTCGCCGCCGGCTTCGCGCACGGCCGCCAGGTCCACATAGTGGGTGGCGCGGCGACGCATGCGGATGCCCACGCCCACCTCGCGCAGCTTGTCCATCGGCACCTGGTCGATGTCGATGCCGGGCACGTAGAAGGTCAGCCAGCGCTTGTCGTGCTTGGCCAGGTGGTCCACTGCGGCGGCCAGCACTTCGCGCTCGCGGCCCTTCTCGGTGAGCAGGCCGTTGTATTCGATGGTGATGTTGTCCAGCGCCGGGTCGCCAATCTCGTGCAGGCGCAGGTGGCGCGGGCCCAGGCCCAGGAAACCCCGGCGGATGGTGACCACGCCCAGGCCAACCACGCGCTTGCCGTGGTAGACCGACAGCAGCCGGGCAATCGGCGGCGGGCAGATAAGTGACAACCAGGGTCCAATCCAGCCCCAACTCTGGAAGTAACTGCCGTGCGAGCGCGACTGCAGTTCCAGCCAGCGCAGGCGCAGCACATCCAGGTGCGGCAAGGGATCCAGGCGTACCTGGTAGGCGGTGGGGGAAACGGGCGCGAGCATCAACCCGGACTCATGCAGAGGACTACAGCTTTAGAAGCAAGTCCGATGCCAAAAGCGCCCCCACCCCAACCCTCCCCCGCAAGCGGGGGAGGGGGCAATAACTTTGCGCGTGCGTTGACAGTGGCCGTCGCCTTGGGCGACCGCCTTCCCCCTGTTTTGTTCACTACGACTTACCTTCCAAACGTGGTCTTCAATCCTTGCTCCACGCCGACGCGTGGGGTCCAGCCCAGCTGCTCGCGTGCGGCGCTGGTGTCGAAATTGGCGAGCGGGCGCAGTGAGCGCACGCGATAGCGGGTCAGCGGCACGTCGCGCTTGAGTACTTTGCCCAGCAGCTCCACGCCCCAGCCCAGGCCCATGAACATCCAGGTGGGTACGCGCACGCGCTTGAGCTCACGGCCTAACTTGGCTTGCGCGCGCAGCAGGTAGTCATCTTGGGTGATGGGCGAGGTGTCGACGATGTTGAACACCCGGCCGCGCGCGCCTTCCGCTGTCTCGGCCTGCACCAATGCGTCCACCACGTCATCGATGTACACCAGCGGCAGACGTTGCGCGCCGCTGCCCACCGCCACCCAGCGACCGGCCAGGCCGATCACGCCATTGGGGGTCACCTTTTCCGCGCCGGGGCCGAAGATTTGTCCCGGACGCAGCAGCACCGCCGGCAGGTCGTGCTCGCGGATCGCGTCCAGCACGGTCTTCTCGGCGCTGAGCTTGGTCTGGGTGTAGGCGCCGCGCCATTCCGGGTGCGGCTCGTAGTGGTAGTTCTCGGTGAGCACGGCGTTCTCGTCGCGGCCGGCGTGATCGAACACGCTCATCGAGCTCACGTACACCAGTCGCGTCGGCTTGTGCTTGATGCAGGCCTCGACCACGTTGCGCGTGCCCCAGACGGTGCCGGCTTCGAAGTCGCGCGGGCCACCCTTCATCGCGGCACCGACGTGATACACCACGCCCGCACCTTGCACGGCGTGCATGACGATGCGCGGATCACCCAAGTCGCCAATCACCTGCTGGATGCCGGCATCCTCGCTATAGGCCGACACCGGACGGCGCACCAGCACGCGCACGCTGCGGCCTTGCTGGCGCAAACGCGCGACCAGCTTGCGACCGAGGAAACCGGCCGCGCCGGTCACCAGCACGTCGACGGCGGGCAGATTTTCATAGCGGCTTTCCAGCAGCGCCAGGCGCTGGCGATCCGGCTCCAGGCACATCGGATCCAGCAGGCGGGCGATGCGCAGAGCATCTTCGCCGGAGAACGGCGGCGCGGCGCCATCGCGTGCGGCGCGGGCAAAGGCCTGCGCGCCGTGGCGGATGCCGGGCGAGGGCTTGAGCATGCCGGTGGCAAAGCGCACCACGTTCCAGGGAATGCGCACCACATCCTTGATTGCGCTGAACCAGCTGTTGAGCATGATGCCGATGAACTTGGGACCGGGCAGCACGCCGTGGATGCGGCAGGTCTGCAGGAAGCGATCCACTTCAATCGTGCCGCGCGTGCCGCGCACGAACACGCGGTTCTCCATCGGCCGCGCATTCCACGACAACAGCAAACGTCCAACGCCGCGATCGGTCTGCGCACGCGCCTGCCATTCGTCAAAGTGCAGGTTGGGGTCGCCGCCGTGGTTCTGGAAGTCGACCGTGGTCTGGCGAATCGTGCCCAGGAAGGCTTCGATGGTGTAGAGGCCATGCACGCCCAGATCGCGGAACGGATACGAGCCCTGGGTGACCGAACCCGGCAGCGGGCCGCCGGCATAGGGCGGATACTCGGAGTTGCGGATGATGTCGACCGACAGCACTTCGCCAATGCGGCCTTCGCGCACGGCTTCCAGCGCTTGCATCAGCACCGGGTCGAACAGGTCGGAGTGATTGACGCCCAGCAGGCGGCCGGTGGCGTGGGCGCGGGCGATCATCGCCTCGCAGTCTTCCACGCTGTCGGCCATCGGCTTTTCCACCAGCACGTGCGCGCCCATGTCCAGCGCCGCCAGGGTGATGGCCGGATGCGAGGACGGCGGGGTCAGCACGTACACCGCCTGCGGCTTGGTCTCGGCCAGTTCGGCCAGCGTGGCGGTCACGCGCGGCACGCCGAAGCGATCGGCCAGCGCCTGCGCGGCGGCCAGGTTGTTGTCGCAGATGCCGACCACGTCGACAAAGTCCAGCTGCTTGAGCGCTGCCAGGTGATGGGTGGCGACATAGCCGGCGCCGACCAGGGCGATGCGCAGGCGTAGGGAAGAATCGGAACTCATGGTGGCGTTCAACATAGTCAGGAATGCGTGGGGGAGGCGGAGCGGCGCTGATCCAGCGCCTGCGTCACGGTGGCCAGCACGCTGTCGACGCGGCTGTCCCAGGTTTGATCGGCTACGGCAGCGATGCGCGCAGCGGCGGCTTGCGAGTTGTCTTGCGCCAGCGCCTGTTCCAGTTCGCTGAGGAACTGTTCGCGGCCTTCGGCGATGCGCACCCACTGCGAGAACTTGGCAATCTCCGGGTTGTACACGCTCACCACCGGCTTGCCGGTGGCCAGGTACTCGCGCAGTTTGAGCGGATTGGCGTTGGCCACCTGGCGATTGAGCTTGTACGGGATGATTGCTGCATCAAAGGCCTTGGCCCACTGCGGCAGCGTGGGGTAGGGCTGCGCACCGACCAGGCGCACATTGGCCAGGCTGCGCAGATCCGACACGTCGGCGGCGGCGTGGCCGACCAGCAAAAAAGTCCATTGCGGGCGCTTGCGCGCGAGCCAGGCGATCAGATCCAGATCAATCCACTCGTGCACCGAGCCGATGAAACCAATCACCGGTCCAGGCAGGTCCTGCGCCGCCGTCGGCACCGGCGTGGCCGCGTCATTGGCCTGGCCAAACAGCGCCACATCCACGCCATGCGGCGAGTAATGGGTATTGGGATTGAGCGCCTGCTTGCCGTCCAGCAAGGCGGGCGGAGCGACGAACTGCAGATCGGCGGCGCGGCTGAGCTCTTCATCGCGGCGGCCAATCAGTTCGGCATCGACGCCCGGATGCGCGGCGTAGTCATCGATGCAGTAGTACACGCATAGATCTTCGCCCAGGCGCTGGGCCAGGAAACCGGGATGCGGCACCACAAACCAGGAGATGCGCTTGCGCATGCCGATGCTGCGCATGGCCCGGCGCACCGCCCAGCGGCCAAACGCGCGGTTGAATGCATCCACGCCCGGCAAACGGCGGAATGGCAGCTGCGGCACGGTGCAACGCCAAAAGCCCGGGCGGATTTGCTCAGGCTTGCGCAGGGTGGCGGCCAGTTTGCGGAAGGCTTTCTTCAGATCGCGGCCGGACGCATTGGGCGCGCGCATGCCCGGCGAATCCACGTACAGCAGCGGCAGGTGGCCGGCCAGGCGGGTGGCGATATGGTGGCTGCTGGTGCGGTTTTCCGCATTCCAGTCGTTACCGAAATACACCACGCCCAAGCCGTCGAGCGCGTGGGACTCAGGCATCGCGCCACCATCCGATCAGCCAGGCGGTACCGCCGTGGTAGATCCATTCCTTGTGCAGGCCGGGCACGGCATCCAAATGCGGACCCACGCGGCCACAGGCCGGCGCGAAGAAGGTCACCAGGCCGTTGCGGCCCAGGTGACGCATGCGCGCGATGGTGGCGGCGGGGTCGCTCAGGTAATAGAGCACTTCGCAGGCGGTGACCAGATCGAAGCGATGCTGCTGATCGCCCCAGGGCTGGTGGAACAGATCGGCGGCGGCAAAGTGCGCGTTGGGCAGGCGCTGGCGTGCGCGCTCGACCGCCTGCGCGCTCACGTCCAGGCCGTATTGCTCGTCACTGAGCTTGGCCAGCCACTCAGTCTGGTGGCCTTCACCACAGCCGATTTCCAGCACCGAGCCGACCCGGCCAAAGGCCTTCTCGATCACCGCGTTGGTGGCTTCAAAGCGCGCGCGCTCCATGGCCGAGGCCATGTTCCAGGGGTCTTCGACCGTATACGCCAGATCCAAGCGCGCATGGTTGTCGCTGCCGCCGACGCCGCGCAGGGCGTACTTCATCCAGAGTCGGCGCTGCGCTTTGCGGAGCAGTCCGGCGGTGCCAGCAAACATGTGTTTCCCCTGTAGTGAAACGTACCGACTAGCAATGCGGTGCGGCCGTGCCGGTGCGCAGGCTGGCCTCATCCACGTCCAACTTGTGCAGCGGCGAGCTGTACCAGCCCACCACCTGGCCACACTGGAACTGCACCCACGAGGGGCCGTAATCCCAGCGACCATCGTGGACGCTGATGGGCGCGCCCAGGATGCGGCGCACCTGCGCCTCGTCCATGCCCACCACCACTTCTTTGGCCAGCGTCGGCGCGCCCAGACCCGGATTGACCGCATCGCCGGGACCTTCCGGGTCCAGCGAGGGGTTGGCCGATTTCTGCGCGCCCCACCAGTACAACAGCAGGACCGCCAGCACCATCAGCATGATGTAACGGCGAGAACGCGGTTTTCCGGTCACCGGCGCGGGCTCGTCGATCAGCACTGCGCCACGCTCGTCGTGGGCGAACGCCCGCTCGGTGTCGGCCGCGTCTGGGTCATCAACGGCATGGCCGTCGGCATTGACGCCTTCGCCCGTGGGGTCGGCGACTTCGCCCTGGGTCCAGGTGTCGGCCACGCGCGGCGCGGTCCGCGCGGGCGCGGCACCGGGCAGGCGGCCATGCTCGCGGTGGAAATCCAGCGCGGCGTCATACATGCGGTTGAGCTTTTGCAGGCGCGGCATGTCGCCGTCCTGGCCTTGGTGGTCCGGGTGCAGCTGGGTGACGCGTTTGCGATAGGCGCGCTTGAACTCGGCCAGATCGCATTGCGCGCTCAGACCCAGCTCTCTATACAAAGCAATGAAGTCGGTGTCGTCCGACATGCAACGCCGCCCCTGGCCGCCCCCCGCACGCGTATGCGGCGGTCGATGTCTTCATAGACGTGAACGGCGGGGCGGACCGGCCAAGGGGGGGCGACGGTGCTGCGTGCCTAGAGGAAGTAGCAGACCAGTGTGGCGGAGATGGAAGTGGGGTTGCCGACGCTGCAAGAGCGTTTCACCGGCGCGCTGGGCGAGGTGGGAATGGGCGGATTGGCGTTTTCGCTGCATGCAAGACGGTGGTTGCACCTCACCTCCTGATACGACCTTCCTCCGTTATCGACGATAGTGGCCTTGGCTTCAAACGCCACACCGAGTATTGATGTCAATGACGGCACGGCCACACCGGTAATAAACACCACCTGGTTGTTGTTCGGATTGTTGTCCTCCCAGGTACAGACTTCATCTGATGCGGCAGCCGTAACCGTTACGACGGTGACCTCATCAGCTTCCACTACCGCATTGGTGGTGCATTCGGCCCAGGCGGTCGCCGTGGCCGTTGATGCCAGCAGCAATGCGATGGTCAGCGTCTTGTGTTTCATAAGGTTCTCCTTACGGGAACAGTGCCCGACAGTTCTCGGCGGATCCTTTCTTTCACCGGTCGCGCGGGGCCGGAGGATCAGACAACGATTGTCTGCGCCGAAGTGAACGCGCGAAGCCGCAAGGTCTGAAGGTCTTGCATCGTGTTGTCCTCATAGCCTGGTGGCTTGGCGCGAGGAGACGCTGCCCATCGAATCAATGGAGGCCTGAGTGGGTCGGGGAGATTACGCGCGCGCTGTGCTTGCGAACCACCGACAGTCGGTGTGCCAGCAGCATGCAGAGGAGCGGTTGAGTTCGTGCCGCATGTGCTTGCGCGACGACAGGCAAACGCGATGCTCGCAACGCTATAGCAGCAGCCATTACGTGAGGCGATTCCGGCATGCGCCATAGCGGCGCCCTGGCTGATCCTGAGTCGGGTTCAGCGGCCGCAGCAGGTGGGCCACGGCTGCTCCCTGGCCCATCGACTTGGGCGGCGGACGAGTTTGTCGCTGGCCCACCGCATCGGGGTTCGGCCCGGCGTTTCCGGCAAGGACCGCCCGCTACAGGCCGTGTCCTGATTTCCCCCCGACTTCCGTATAGGAGGCATCAGGCAACGATTGCCGGATGCGAAGATGAAGACCAGGGGATCATCGACACAGGCAATGGAACGTGCGGGCCGCAGGCAAGTCCTGGCCCGATGGTGTCACCGTGCCGGCGTGTTGCCATTACTGAGACACATGCGGCTGGGCTCGCGCGACGACGTGCGGGTGCTGGCCTATCACCGTGTGCTGGAATCGGCCGACCCGAGCGGTTTCAGTTTCGACACCGAGCTGATCAGCGCTTCGGCCGAGGCCTTCCGCGAGCAGATGGCGTATCTGAAACGCCATTTCGTGCCGATGACCTTCGCCCAGGTGCTGGATTACATGGACCGCGGCAAGCGCGTGCCCAAGGGCGCGGTGCTGGTCACCTTTGATGATGGCTACGACGACAACTACCGGGTGGCCTTCCCGATCCTGCGCGATCTGGGCATGTCGGCGATGTTCTTTGTCTCTACCGGCCATATCGACTCCGGCCGGCCGTATGCCTACGACTGGCTGGTGCACATGGTCTGCTCAACGGCGGCCAGCCGGCTGCAGGCGCCGGAGCTGGGCGTGGACTGGCAACTCGGCGACAACCTGATTGCGCGCCGCGCGCAGGCCTCGGAGTTGTTGGACCGGCTGAAGTCGCTGGACGACGATGGCCAGAGCGCGCTGATTGCGCGGCTGGAAGAGGAATGGAACCTGCCGCGCGAAAAGGGCCACCCCGATTGCAAGCCGATGACCTGGGACCAGTTGCGCGAGATGCATCGCGACGGCATGGAAATTGGTTCGCATGGCGTCGATCACCGCATGCTGGCCAAGCTCTCACCGGCCGACATGCGCGCCGAAGTGCAAGGTTCCAAGCACACCCTGGAGCGTGAGCTGGGTGCGCAGGTGGCTGTGTTGTCTTATCCCGTCGGCGGCCCGGACGCCTTTGACGGCCTGACCATTGATGCTGTGCGCGCCGCGGGTTTCCGCATGGCCTGCAGCTACATGGCCGGCACCCGGGCGGTGGAAGCCAAGACCCTGTACTCCCTGCCACGCCTGCCAGTGGAACGGCAGATGGACCGCGAATGGTTCGAGGCGATGGTGGCGGTGCCGGAAATGTTCAGTTATGCATCAAGGTTGCGCACAGGTTGAGTAAGCGGAGCGACAGGGGCTGATGTACTTCTTTATGTTGATGTACCTGGTGCTGGTGTTGATCCGGCCACAGGATTATCCGGCTGTGATCGACAATCCCGGTCCGCCATTGCAGCCGATCGCCTTGATCATGGCGGCGGGCTTCTTTTTGTTTTCGCAGCGCAAATCCTTCGACGCGCCGCAGTACCTGCTGATTCCGATCTTCCTGCTGGTGGCGATGATCTCCAAGATCGCCAACGGCTGGGCCGGCGGTGCGCTGTTTGTGTTCTTCATCTTCGCGCCGGTGGTGCTGGCCTATGTGTTGCTGGCCAACACCGCCAACACCCGTGAGCGCATGCAGGGCGTGATCGCGGTGTTCGCCATCTGCGCCAGCGTGCTGGCTCTGCACGGCATCGAACAGGTGCAGTTGGGCGTGGGCTGGACCGGCATCGAGCTCTCGCAGGGCACGCGTATCCAGTACGTGGGCATTTTCAACGACCCCAACGACCTGGGCATGCTGTTTGTGATGTGCCTGCCGTTTGCCTTCTACCTGAGCTCGCGCGGCGGGTTGATGGGCCTGCGCCGGCTGTTCTGGTGGATCATCATCGGCCTGCTGGTGTGGGGCGCGTACCTGACCAACTCGCGCGGCACCTTGCTGGCCTTGGTGGCGATGCTGGGCGTGTACGTGTGGCGCAAGCGCGGTCCGTTCACCGCCGGCATGCTGGGCGCGGCCGCGCTCGGCGGCTTGATGATGCTGCCCTCGCGCCTGCAGGAGATGGAAGTCTCAGAAGAATCGGCCATGGGCCGGGTGGAGTCCTGGTACGAAGGCATCTGGATGTTCGTGCACAACCCGGTGTTCGGCATTGGCGCCGGCGGTTACTCCGACCTGCACGAGCTGACCGCGCACAATTCCTTTGTGTTGGTGCTGGCCGAGACCGGCATCGTCGGCTTCACCATCTGGCTGGCCATCGTGGGCTATTGCTTCCGGATGATGCTGGCCGTGCTCAAGCGCGATGACGACATCATCGATGACGTGCCGCTGGATGTGCCGGACGAAGTGGCGCTGGCCGACTGGCAGCGTGACAAGGCGCTGACCCTGACCTTTTTCATGTCGCTGACCGGCTTCTTCACCGCCGCCTTCTTCCTGAGCCGCAGCTACGTGGTGATCCTGTATCTGTTGGTGGCCCTGGTGGTGGCGCACTACAGCCGCATGCGCCAGACCTACCCGAGCCTGCCGCAGTTCACCCTGAGCAAGGACGTCATCCGCTGGCCCATTTACGCCGTAATTGGCGTTATTGGCCTGTATCTCACCGTGAAAGTCCTGTTGGCCATGGCATGAACAGCCGCGCGCGCACGCTCAGCAACACGCTTTTCTCCTCGGTGGGGATGTACACCGAGTACGTGCTCGGCATGCTCACGTCGATCATCATTGCCCGCCACCTGGGGCCGGATGGGTTTGGCGCGTACAGCCTGGTGATCTGGCTGGTGGCCATGGGCGTGGCCACCACCAATTCGGGTACGGCCAGCGCGGCGATCAAGTTCATCGCCGAACTGCGTGGCGGCAACCACCCCGAAATGATCCCGGTGCTGCTGGACTACCTGCGGCGCGCGCAGCGGATCTTCCTGCTGTTTGTGGTGCTGGCGGGCGCGGCAGTGTTCCTGTTTGCCGGCGATCACGTGGCCCCGGGCATGAACCACAAACTGCTGCTGGGTTTCCTGGTGGTGGCGGTGGCGCTGCGCTCGTCCTACATGTTCAACATCGGCGTGGCCAAGGGCTTTGAGAATTTCCGCGCCACGGCCATCGTCGCCTTGGTGTCCACGCCGATCAACCTGGCGCTGGTGATCCTGGCCTGGCAGATGAACGCACCGGTGGAGTGGCTGCTGGCGGTGTTCGTGGTGTCCAGCTTTGTGTTCTTCGGCGTGTCGTTCCGCCAGATTGCGCCGCTGGTGCCGGAGCGCAAGGAAGGCGTGAGCCTGCCGCCGCACATCATGAAGCGGGTCAAGCGGCACATGATGTGGACCGCGCTGACGGTGTCGGTGAGTTTCTTGATTGCCAGCGAAGTGGAGGTGATGTTCCTCAACCTCTACGCCGACAGCCACGCCGCCGGCCAGTTCAAGGTGGCCTACCAGCTGGCCATTGGCGCTGCCGCACTGGTGCCGGGCGTGTTTGGCGCGCTGCTGCTGCCGATGATGGCCAATGCGCTCAGCCAGGGTCGCGAGATTGCCGCGCGCCGGTTTGTGGCTACCACCGGCTACCTGGCCCTGCTGGCCGCGCCGCTGATGGCCTTTGGCGTGGCTTTTGGCAGCGACGTGATCCGACTGCTGTACGGCCACGAGTACGCGCTGGCCGGGCCGATTTTCTCCGCCTGTTTGATCGCCACCTGCCTGACCACCATGACCCAGGGCGCGTCCAGCCTGCTGGTCAGTGCGGATCGCCAGCGCAGCATCCTGATGCTGGTGATCGTGATCGGCCTGATCAAGCTGGGCCTGGATGCGTTGCTGATTCATCACTTCGGTTTGACCGGCGCGGTGGTGGCGTTCCTGACCACGGCCACCATCAATGCCAGCTGCTACGTGACGTTGGCAGTGCGGGTCAGCCATGCGCAGCCGGATTGGGGCAAGTTGCTGCGTATCTTCAGCGCCGCCGCGTTGGCCGCGCTGATCGCCTGGCCGCTGCGGGGCTTCGTGCCACTGGCCTCGGTGCTGGCGGGCGGCATCGTGCTGGTGATCGCTTACGCGCCGCTGTCATTGCTGCTGGGCTGCTGGGACCGCGAAGACATCGAACACCTGCAGCACCTGCACCAGCGCTTTGCCCAGGGCCGGCCGCGCCTGGGTGCGCGGCTGCTGGCCTGGGCACATGCGCGCGCGCCGAGTGAGGGCGGGACATGAGTCTGTACGAGCCGCTGTTCCGGCGGGTGCTGTTTCCGCTGTATGAGTCGGGGCTGCGCGGGCGCAAGACCCTGCGCTATCTGGACGAGTACGAGCGCAACCAGGACACGCTGGATGCGGAACAGATCCAGGCGCTGCAATGGCGCAAGCTGCAGGCGCTGATTCGCCATTGCTGGGACCAGGTGCCGTACTACCGCCGCACCTGGAGCGGGCAGGGCATCACTGCGCCGGAAGACATCGCCAGTGTGGACGACTACGCGCGCCTGCCGCTGCTGGACAAACCCACCATCCGCGCCAATTTCGAAGACTTGATTGCGCCCTCGCACCGCGAGGGCCTGTTGTACAAGACCACCGGTGGTTCCACTGGCGAGCCGCTCAAGTTTGGCTACACCCGCGAGAGCTATGAGCGCCGGCTGGCGATCATGTGGCGCGGTTACGGCTGGGCCGGCGCGCGGGTGGGTCAGCGCACCCTGTACTTGTGGGGCACGCCGGTGGGCGCGCAGAAGCGCAAGGATCGGCTGTACCACGCGGCCTTCAACCGCTGCATGCTCAACGCCTTCGAGATGAGCGATGCGCGCATGGCCGAATACGCCGATGTGATGGATCGCTACCAGCCCGAGACCATCGTCTCCTACGTGGCGCCGATTGTGCGCATGGCCGAATGGTTGATCGCCAACGGTCGCCGCATCCACCGGCCGCAGCGGATTCTGGGCGCGGCCGAAGCGCTGCATGAGAGCCAGCGCAAGCTGATTGAGCAGGCGTTTGGCTGCCCGGCCTACAACACCTACGGCTGCCGCGAGTTCATGCTGCTGGCAGCCGAGTGCGAGCACCGCCAGGGCCTGCACATCAATGCCGATCACCTGCGGGTAGAGCTGGGCGGCGCAGTGGCCGGCGATGAAGGCCCGCGCGAGATCATCGTCACCGACCTGCACAACTACGGCATGCCGCTGCTGCGCTACGTCAATGGTGATCTGGCCACGGCCAGCCACCAGCGTTGCAGCTGCGGCCGACCCTTGCCGCTGCTGGCCAGCGTGGATGGACGCAAATTGGACGCGCTGCGCACGCCCGATGGCCGTTTTGTGCCGGGCGAGTACATCGTCTACTCGTTCCTGTATGCCACGGGCATCCGCCGCTACCAGGTGGTGCAGAAGCAGCTGGATCGCTTCGACATCGTGCTGGTGCGCGATCACGACTACGACGAAAGCGTGCTGGGTTACCTGCGCGGCGAATTGAAGAAGGTCGTCGGTGACCAGGTGTCGCTGAACTTTGTCTTTGCCGACGAGATTCCGCTGACCGCCACCGGCAAGCAGCGGGTCACGGTGTCGGAGCTGGCATGAGCCGCGACATCATCCATGTGGTCGAGAACCTGGCGCGCGGTGGATTGGAGCGCACGGTGATCGATTTGATCGCCGCGCAGCGTGCCGCCGGCCATCGCTGCCGGGTGATCTGCGTGTTCGAGCCAGGCCAGTTGGCTGCCGAGTTGCAAGGGCAGGGCGTACGTGTGGATGCCTGCCACAAGCGAGACGGCCTGGACCTGCGCGCGCTGCGGCGACTGCGCGGCTGGCTGCGCGAAACGCCCGGCGCGGTCCTGCACACCCATAACGCCACCGCCCACTACTACGCCTTGCTGGCGGCGGTGGGCCTGTCGCTGGCGCGCACGGTCAACACCCGTCATGGCATGGGTGTGGCCGATCCGCATAGCCGCAAGGAGGCGATCTATCGCCTGAGCGCGCGCTACACCGACTACGTGGTGGGCGTGTGCAATGCGGCGCGGGATCGCTTTGCCGAGCAGCGGGTGCGTCCGCGTGCGGGCTTGCTGGCGATTCCCAACGGCATCCGCCTGGAACGCTTCCATGTGGCCAATGCCGAAGATCAAGCCGCCCTCGCGCGCGCATTGGGTTGGCCGGAAGACAGCGCGATCATCGGCACGGTGGGGCGACTGAATCCGGTCAAGGATCAAGCGGCGCTGATCAGCGCCTTCCGCCACGTGCATCAGGCGCAGCCGCAGGCGCGCCTGGTGATCGTCGGCGATGGTCAGTTGCGAGCCGACCTGCAGGCCCACATCGATGTGGCCGGCGTGCAGGACGTGGCGCGGCTGGTGGGCGATCAGGATGATGTGCCGCGTTGGCTGGCCGGCATGCGTGCATTCGCCTTGCCTTCGCGCAGCGAGGGCTATTCGATTGCCTTGCTGGAAGCCTGCGCCGCCGGTTTGCCGATTGTGGCCACCGATGTTGGCGGCAATCGCGAGATCGTCCGTGAGGGAATCAATGGCGCACTGATTGCGTCGGGCGACAAAGACGCGCTGGCCAAAGCCTTGCAGGGCCTGCTCGAAGATGCCGCGCGGGCGCAACGGCAGGGTCGCGCCGGCCGTGATTGGGTGCAGCGCGAAGGCTCTTTCCTGCACATGGCGGCACGTTATGAGGCCTTGTATGCCGGTAAACCGCTGCCTGAGTGCGCCGTTGCAGGTATGGTGGAGGCTGTATGAGCCGATCCACACGCACCGTCGAGCTTGAAACCACGACGACATCCGCGTCTGAGACCGTGCTGCCTGATGCCTTCCCCCATGATGAAAGTGATGCTTCCTCCCGCATGAGTCCCCGTCCGCGACGATTGAAAGTACTGCGTTGGATACCCAACGGCTGGCTGACCACGGTCGGTCCAACCGTGGAGCGCAGCCTGTACCTGACCTTTGATGACGGCCCGCATCCGGAGCACACCGGCCCGTTGCTGGATCTGCTGGCCGAACACAATGCCAAGGCCAGCTTCTTCCTGATTGGGCAACAGATTGAACGTCATCCCGAGCTGGCCCGGCGCATTGCCGATGAAGGCCACACCCTGGGCAACCACTCGTACTCGCACCCGCGCTTTGAGACCTTGTCGCTGGATGAGCAGTTCGCCGAGATTGATCGCACCGATGCGCTGCTGGCCAGCATCGACGGCCAGGCGCGGCATGGCTTCCGCCCGCCGCGCGGCGTGCTGACCCTGCCGATGCTGGCGCGCTGCATCCGCCAGGGCCGCAAGATTCTGTACTGGTCTTACGACAGCCTGGACTACAGCCGCCGCCCGGTGCCCGAACTGCTGCAGGCCATCGACGGCAGCCCGGTGAGAGCAGGCGAGATCATCCTGATGCACGATGACAGCGATCACTCGCTGAAGCTGCTGGCGCAGCTGATTCCGCGCTGGAAGGCCGAAGGTTTCGTGCTCAAAGCGCTGTAAGGCGAGTCGCCAGGCACTGCGGGCTAAGGCATTCGCGCGCCCCGCAAGCGCGGGAAGGGGCCACGGTCAGGTTGGCCGGATTGCCCCCCTCCTCACGTTGGATCAGATGCCGGCGAACTCCGCCGGTGATTGGTCTCCAGGGGGACGACTTGAACGTACTGATTGCACTGGCTGTGGTGCTTGCGCTGGCCGCCATCGGCAGCCTGGTCGTGTGGCGCTTGCTGCGCTCGCGCAACATGGAACTGTGGATCGGCAGCTATCTGCGCCGCACCCCGCCGCTGGTCACCGATCGGCCGGTGCATGTGATGTTCTGTTTCGTCGATCACTTCGAACCGATGTGGCACGGCGCCGACGTGGATACCCAGCGTGCGCGCGTGGATCGCTGGTGCAAGGACTATCGTGAGCTGGCCGGCAAGCACCGCGACGCCGACGGCCGCCCGCCGCAGCACAGCTTCTTCTATCCGGAAGAAGAGTACGCCCCCGAATATCTGGACAAGCTGGCCGAGCTTTGCGCCGACGGCTTTGGCGAAATCGAGGTGCACCTGCACCACGACAACGACACCGAAGAAAACTTCCGCGAGTCCATCACGCGTTTCTGTCGCGTGCTGCATGAGCGGCATGGCGCGATCCCGCGCGATCCGGTCAGCGGTGAGCTGCGCTTTGGCTTTATCCATGGCAACTGGTGCCTGGACAACTCGCGTCCGGATGGCCGCTGGTGCGGCATCAACAATGAGTTGATCCTGCTGCGCGAGCTGGGTTGCTATGCCGACTTCACCATGCCTTCGGCACCCAGCGATACCCAGACCAAGACCATCAATTCGATCTACTACGCCAGCGACGATCCGCGCGCGCCCAAGTCGCACGACGACGGCACGCCGGTGCGCGTGGGTGGCCATGCCAGCGGCGATCTGATGCTGATCCAAGGCCCACTGGGCTTGAACTGGCGCAAGCGCAAGTTTGGCGTGATTCCCAGCATCGAGAATGCCGACGTGCGCGGCGGCCAACCGCCGTCGCCCGGTCGCGTGGATGACTGGGTGCGCACCGGCGTGCACGTTGAAGGCCGGCCGGAGTGGGTGTTCGTGAAGATCCACACCCACGGCACCCAGGAAGGCGACATGGACACTCTGCTGGGTGCGCCCACCGACGCCATGCACACGTATCTGGAGAAGGCTTACAACGACGGCAAGCGCTACCTGCTGCATTACGTCAGCGCACGCGAGGCCTACAACATCGCCAAGGCCGCCGAAGCCGGTTTGGAAGGCAACCCGCATCTGTATCGCGACCATGTGCTGCCACCGCCGCGCTCGTCGTGGGCGGGCTCGGGTCGCCAGGGTGGTGCGGTGGCGGATCGGGACGCGGCCTGATGGACGGCGCGGCCAGCCCGGAATCGCGCACGCAAGTCAGCGTGATCATGCCGGTGTACAACGCCGAGGCGACCATGCGCCGCTCCATCGATTCGGTGCTCGGACAGACGCATGCCGACGTGCAACTGGTGCTGGTGGATGACGGATCCCGCGATGGCTCGGCCGCGATCATCGCCGAGTACGCTGCGCGTGATGCGCGCGTCACCCCCATCCACCAGGCCAACGGCGGCGTGGCCGCCGCGCGCAATGCTGGCCTGCGCGCCGCCACCGGCAGCCACGTCGCCTTCTGCGACAGCGATGACTGGTGGGCGCCGCACAAGCTGGAACTGCAACTGGAACAAATGCGCGCCAGCGATGCACTGGTCTGCTACGCCGTGTACCAGCGCGTGTCCGAAGACGGCCGCCCGCTCTCGCGGGTGACCCCGCCGCTGCGGGTGGACTACCGCGCCATGCTCGGCAGCAACCACATCGGCAACCTGACCGGCCTGTACGACCGCCGCCTGGGCGACATCGAATTCCAGCGCGTCGGCCACGAGGACTACGTGTTCTGGCTGGACCGCGTGCGCCGCGCCGGCGCTGCCGTGCGCGTGCCCGGCGACGAACCGTTGGCCTGGTACCTGGTGCGCGGCGGTTCGGTTTCCGCCAACAAACTGCGCGCCGCCGGCTGGCAATGGCGCATCTACCGCCAGAACGAAGGCCTGGGCCTGTCACGTGCCTGCTGGTACATGCTGCAGTACGTCCGCCACGCCCTGGTGAAACGCAAACCGGTGGTGGGATGACGGTAGAGGAACGCAGCTCGACCGCGATGGATTACGCGGTTGTCATCCCCGCCTGGAACGCCGCCGCCCACATCCGCACCGCCCTGGACAGCGTGTTCGCGCAAACCCGCGCGCCTGCGCAAGTGGTGGTGGTGGACGACGGATCGCCCAACGGCGCCGCGCTGATCCAGGCGCTGGAGCCCTACGGCGATCGCGTCACCCTGCTGCACCAGGCCAACGCCGGACCCGCCGCCGCGCGCAATACCGGCGTGCATGCCTGCACCACACAATGGGTGGCCTTCCTCGATGCTGACGACCACTGGCTGCCGGAAAAGATGCAGCGCCAACTCGCCCTGGCCGAAGGCGACGCGCGCGCCGGCCTGCTGCACGGCTGCGCCCGCGCCAACCTGCCGCGCCTGCCGAAAGAACTCGACTTCGCCACCCTATGGCGACGCAACCGCATCTGCACCTCGATGACCGTGGTCCGGCGCAGCGCCTTTGAACAACTCGGCGGCTTCGACGCCTCACCGCAACTGGTCGGCGCCGAGGACTACCACCTCTGGCTACGCATCGCCCACGCCGGCTGGCGCGTGCTGGCCGTGCCCGAACTGATCGGCCACTACACCCCCGCCGAAGGCAGCATCACCAGCCGCATCGAACGCTGCGCCCACGCCGAAGTCCACAACGCCCGCATCCTCGGCCAACAACTCGGCCTGCCGCAAGAGCAGGTCAAGCGCAAAGTCCGCCATATCCGCACCGACTTCGGCCAACACCTGCTGCACGCCCGCCAACCGCAGGTCGCCCGCACGATGCTGCAGGACGCGATGCGCTGCCGATTCTCGCTGCGCAGGCTGGGATTGTGGTCAGCCACCTGGGTGCCCACGCAATTGCTCGATCTGCGGCGCCGGTTGCGAGCAGGCCATCGCTAACCAATCAAGCGGCCGCTAGCCGCTGGCGGATAGCCGACAAGAGAAGAGTAGGGGAGCAGGAGCAGGCCACGCGGAACAGGGTGAGGCCCATGACTAGGCCTACCTGTACCAGACGAGGGAGCGTTTCCGATCCCTGTTCCGCGTGGCCTGCTCCTGCTCGCTAAGCGATCAGATTTCGCTCAGCTCAACCACATACCCGGTCGTGCCACCCTGCACGTCGATGCGATAACGACCGCCGTCCTCGGTGTACTTGCCGGTGCTGAAGTTGGAGTTGATCGTGGCGTTGGCCGGCTCCAACACACGCACACGCAACCGACCGGAAGTCGCCTCGCGGCTGTTGACCAGCACCGGCGCCGTCGGCACGTTGACCTGGAACGTGGCCGTCGTGCCGCTGGTGATCGCGAACTGATCACGCACGGTCAGCTTGCGCCCACCAAAGGTGAACTGCCGCGTCCACGACGTCACCGCACTGTTGTCGCAGAACGCCGGCGTCAGATTGGCGTTGGCCACGAACGAACCACCGTCACCCGCAGTCAACGCCAACGTGGAAGCACGCGTGGTCGACTCGCACTGGCGCGCCACGCTGCCATTGCGCACAAAGCGCACCAGGTTGTGCACATCCGTGCCCTGGTTGATGCCGCTATGGCTCCACACGTTGGCCGTCACCGCCAACCAGTCACGCGCGAACAACGTGAACGAACCCTGGTCCTGATGCGCATGGCTCTCGTCGTACTTGCCCGCGACAATCGCCACCCACATCGCATCGCGATCCCAACCGGTACGCGCGAACAGATGGCCCGGGCCGGTGGCGTGGTAGATCAACGGAGTCGGCGTGGCCGCCGTGGTGCCCGCCGGCAGCAGGTCATAGCGATAGTTGAAGCCGGAGGTCATGCGCGGCACGGAGATGTTCTGCAACCACCAGGTCGCCGCGTTCTGACGCGCCGGATCACTGGTCAGCGAACGCGCTTCCAGCATCAGCCGGCGATGGTAGTCATACAGCTCCGGCATGGAGTTGCGCGACTGGTCGCCAATCGGCGCAAAGCGATCCAGGGTCGGCACCGTGGCATGCACCCAGTAATAGATGCTGTCTGCGGCATGCGAATTGGAGTTGGCCAAGTCTTCGCCCGTACCGTAGTACCAGGTGCGGTACAGCGAGAACAAGCGCATATGCGCGGTGCCGTACCCGGTGCCTTCACTGCTGCCGCCGCCCGGCAACTTGGCGAAGTACGCCTGCAGCGCCGGCAACTTGTTGGTGCGCAGGAAGTTCATCCAGGTCTGGTTGCCGGTGGCCAACGCCCAGTACATGGTCGCTTCCACGAAGCTGTAGTAGTAGTTGTTACCGGGATTGTTGACCGACCAGCCCGTCCACGGGAACGAACGTCCGCCCCAGGTGGCGCTCTGGTAGTTCCACACATTCCACACCGCCTGCTCGGCATAGGCCGACCAGCGCGTGCGCTGCGAAGCGGTGATGCGTGCACTGCAGGTGTGCAAGGTCGTGGACACGTCCTTGATCATGGTGCCGACTTCCAGATAGGAGTCGCCGGCCACTTCCGGTGCGCGCGCGGCGGCAATCGCCGATTCGGCCGCCGTCACCTGCGCCTCGACCAGGCGGATGGCCAGGTCGCAATACTTGGTTTCCGGCGAGAGCTGGTACATCTCCACCGCTTCGCTGGCTTCAAAGCCATAACCGGGCGTGCCGTTGACCGCGCTGTCCACCCACGACTTGAAGCGCGTATAGGCCGCGCTGTTCTTGTCGGCGTACATCAACACCGAAGGCAGGGTGATGCGACGCGGCTGCGAGTTGTGCTCGGCGGTCGGACCGCCCGTGCTCTGACCACCGCCCGTGGTCGCGCCGCCGCTGGCCGGCGTGCTCGGCGTGCTGGGTTTGGCGGCAGCGCTGCCGCCGTGCGCCGGCTGGCGACCGCTCAGGCTGGCGAAACGATTGCGGGCAAAGCTGTTGAAATCGCCAACCGCACCGCGCAGATCAGACCAACCGCGATCAACCAGGAATTTGGCGCGCGAACCGACCAGGCCCGTGGCACTGGCCAGGCCCAAGCCGGCAACCACGCCGACCAGGACTGTGAGAACAATAAGACGACGACGCCAGCGGCTAGACCGCGGCGCAGCAAGGGCAGCAAAAAGGGACGTGCGCGACAAGGGGGATCTCCTGACAAGGAAACCGTGCGCAATCAACGACATACGACAACGTCTGTCGCCCGCTGCAGCTCCCCCTAGCCACATACGACCGGCGCAACGGCGGTCGCATCATAGCCGTGCAACGTTAATTCAGCTAACCGTCGGACTGCTTGAGGCCGCTTCGTTCAGGTTGCAGTCGGGCAGATCAGGGATCCGTGAAGACCAGGTGACAGCCCGTCATGCTGCGGCCTTGAGCACCGGCACGTATCACGTGTGATGAGCGTCAAAGCTGCGCGGTTGACGCCATGTCGGGGCTAAAGCCCCTCCCACATTGAAGGTGAGCACTCCTACCGCGATGCATGTCTGCAATCCCAGAGTGCAAAGAGTTCAACGGCTTTAAAAAAAAAGTCACCCAAATCTGTCCAGGCGCGATCGGGGTGGGGGCCCCGCTGAGGTCAAGCGAGCGTCGAAGCGGGGCCCCCACCCCGATCGCGCCAGCGCAATGATCCACCCAGCTTTCCACCACAACCCAAACCAGCGCGATCAGCGAGCCTCGCTCAACTCAACAAGGTAGCCATCCTGCCCACCCTCCACATCAATCCGCCAACCGCGCCGAAACTCCTGCGCGTCCACACTCGACCAATCGTGCAGCTTGATGGTGGCCGTGGCCGGCTCCAACACGCGCACCCGCAGCTTGCCGGCGACCACCTCGTTGCCCTGCACGCGCGGCTTCTCCGGCACGTTGAGCTGGAAAATCGCGCGCGTGCCCGCGCCCAGCTTGAAGCGATCCTTGACCAACAACTTGCGCTGGCTGAAATCGATCTGCCGCTGCCAGCTGTCCAACGCCGGATTGTTGCGATACACACCGGTCATATCCGCATCGGCAATCAAACCGCCATCAGGCTTGGGCGTGATTTTGAGGGTCGCACGCGAATCCGACACCTCGCACTGATGCACCACCTTGTCGCCCAGCGGCGCCGCACACTGGCGCACGTCCGGATTGTTGCGCTCAAAGCGCACCACGTTGTTGGTCTCGGTACCTTGCTGGATGCCGCTGTGGCTCCAGATGTTCTCGGTCACCGTCAACCAGTCGCCGGCGAACAAGGTGAAACCGCCTTGCTCCTGGTGGGCATGGCTCTCGTTGTACGGCCCGGCGACAATGGACAGCCACATGGCGTCCTTGTTCCAATCGCTGCGCGCGAACAGATGGCCCGCGCCTTCGGCCAGATAGTGCAGCTCGGCCGGCGGCTTGCCGCCATCGCCGGCCGGCAACAAGTCGTAGCGGCTCATGAAGCCCTGGCTCATGTTGCGCACGGAGATGTTGTTGAGCCACCACGAGGCGATCGATTGCGCTGCAGGATCCTGGGTCAGTTGCCGCGCTTCCAGCACCACCCGGCGGTGGTAGTCGAACAGCTCCGGCACCGAGTTGCGCGACTGATCGCCAATCGGCGCAAAGCGATCCAGCGTCGGCACGGTGGCATGCACCCAGTAGGCGATGGTGTCGTGCGCATGCGGATTGGCGTTAGCCAGATCTTCGCCAGTGCTGTCGCGCCACAAGCGGTACAGACCAAACAAGCGCATCTGCGCAGCGCCGTAACCGGTACCTTCGCGGCTGCCACCGCCCGGCAACTTGGCGTAGTAGGCCTCAAGCGGCGGCAGGCGGCGCGTACGCAAGTCTTCCAACCATTCCGGGCTACCGCTGACCAGCGCCCAGAACATGGTCGCTTCCAGGAAGCTGTAGTAGTAGTTGTTGCCCGGGTTGTCGACCGACCAACCGGTCCACGGATGCGAGTTGCCGCCCCATTGCGCGGAACCGTGGTGCCAGACATTCCACACCGCCTGCTCGGCGTAGGCCGACCAGCGCTTGCGTTGCTCGTCGGTGATGCCAGCGGGACAACTGTGCAGGGTCATCGCCACATCGGCGATGTTGGGGCCCACTTCCAGGTACGAGTCGCCGGAGATGGCCGGGCGACCGCCGCCGGAAATCGCCGACTCGGCTTCGCTCACCTGTTGTTCGACCATGCGCACGGCCAGGTCGCAGTATTTCTTGCCGTCGCTGAGCAGGAACATCAGCGCGGCATCGCCTGCGGCGAACGCATACGGCTGACCACCGCCGACCGCACTGTCCACGTAGCCGCGGAAGCGCGAGTAGGCCTGCGACTTCTTGTCAACGAACGAAGTGTCGATGACCAGCTTGGCCGGGCCACTTTGAGTCACGCGTGTGCCAGCTGGCGCGGCGGCGGCCGCAGGCGAGGCCTGCGTCGGCTCGCTGGTCGGCGGCGGCTTGGGTGCGGTTTGCTCGGGCAGGCCGGCGCCGGTTTCGCTGCACTGGCCCACGGCGGCGGCGAGCATGGCCAGCACCAGCAAGCCCAGGCTGGGCCAGCCGTGCGTCCTCATGCGATTGGCAGGACGCGGCGTGTGTGCGGGTGAGGTGGACATGGCCGATGCCTCCGGCTCAGGGGCGGTTGGAGTAGGACACGCTCAGGTAGATCAGTGTCTGCGAGACATCCTGGCCGACATCGGTGCTGTCGCGCTCATAGCGCTCGGCCATCAGGTGACCGCTCCAGCGCGGCGCCCACTGATAGCTCAGGGTGGCGCCCAGGCGGGTGGTGGTGTCCTGCCGATCCAGCGAGGTGTAGTCCAGTTTTTCGTAGGTGCCGTAGGCCGACACAGTCAGGAACTGGCGGATGATCCAGTGCGCATCCACACGCGCACCCTGACTGTCCTGATCGAACTCGTCGGAGTCCACGTAGTTGCGCTTCTGCACGTACGGCGTGGCCGAGAAGTTCAGACGCGTGCCCGTGTAGGTGTAGCCCAGATCCAGGCTGCGCACTTCATAGGGCGAGGCGTTGACCACCGCATCGCCGGTGAGGATGTTGTCCGGGATCGTATTCGGCGGACGCTCGCCGCTGACATCGCGCAGGGCGTCGGTGGCGGTATCGGAGAACTGGCTGGAAGCAAGCAGGTTGATCGAACTGCGCGTGGTCGGATTCCACTCGGCATCGAAACGGATCAACGGCTCGGAGCGGTTCTCGCCGCCGCTGCGGTAATCCAGGCGCGAGTAGCCCAGATCCAGGCCGAGCTGGAAATGCGCCAGCGTGCGGGTGTAACGGCCGTAGATGTCGTAACGGTTGTAGTCGCGGCCAAACACGTCGTCGTCGAAGTTCACCTGCTGAATCTGCAGGTTGGCCGAGAGCTGGCTGGTGGCCGAGAGATCCTTGATGGCGCGCAGGGCGCCGGCCACACGCTGCGAGTTGAACTCGTCAGTTTCTTCGGCGCTGCTGTTGATGTAGCGCAGCTCGGCTTGGCCATGCAGGGCCTGGCCCATGCTGAAGAGCAGGGTGGGGCCGACCGAGAACACATTGACCTGCTGGCGGTTGCCCGGCGCATCCGGCGCCAGGGCATCGACCGGTTGCACCGACAGGTTGTCTTCGGCGGTGATGAACAAGCGCTCGGGAATGGCGACCCAGTTGACCCGACCGGACAGGGTGCCGTCGACGGTGTCGGTGAACACGTTGTCCTGGTAGTCGCGGTATTCGACCCGGCCGTCAAAGTTCATCTGCAAGGCCGAGACGTTCTCCTCCACGCTGAAGCCCACGCCTGCGCGCAGGTAGCGCTGCTGGATGGGATCAAACGGCGCCAGGGTCACGTTGTCGTTGTCTTCCACGCCCAGGTCGACGGTGTAGTCGACCCGCGCGGCCAGCGCCTGGCCGGAAATACCGGCCAAGGTCGCGGCGGTGAGTACCGAGGCCCGCACATGCTTCATCGCCATATCCCTCTCCCCTGGAGCGTGCGCGGCACGCCCCCTTCCTTTATGGAATGTGGTTGAACACCACGCCCGCCACCTTGTCCGGCGGGAAGCTGGCGACGGCCTTGTCCACGTTTTCCGGCGTGACCTTGCCGTAGCCGGCCACCAGCACCACCAGATCCGCCAGTTCCGACAGGATGCGTGCATCCGGCGAACCCAGCACCGAGGGGCTGTCCAGGATCAGATAACGATCCGGATAACGGCTGCGCATGGAATCGACCATGGCGCGCATGCGGAACGAGCTGAAGGCTTCGCCGGTCATTTCGCGCTGGCGGCCGCTGGGGATCAGACGCAGGCGCGGCACGCCGGTGCGGTAGATGATCCGGCCGATGTCTGCCTGGTTGTCATCCAGGTAATCCATCAATCCGCCCTGGCCCGCATCCACGCGCAGCGCGGTGTGCTGCGAAGGGTGCAGGGCGTCGCAGTCGATCAGCAGCGAGGTCTTGCTGTCGTCGAAGGCGAAGGCCGCGGCCAGGTTGCGGGCGACAAAACTACCGCCGCAGCCGTGGCTGATCGGTGCGACCAGGGTGACGAAGTTGCGGTCGCCGCCCAGTTGCAGCAGGCGCGTGCGCAGTTCGCGGAACGCGTCGGCGTGCTTGCGCACCGTGTCGTTGCGATGGATGACGCGGCGGTCTTCCAGTTCGCGCGTGGTCAGCGCCTTGGGCTCATCCAGCAGGGCCAGTGAGCGCGAGCCATCGGTGCGGTTGGGAATGCGATCGTTGTCCGGGGTCACGAGCTTGTCCAAAGTTGCAGCCTGTGGTTCCAAAGTGGCGTTCGGTTGCATGGCGTCATCCTCAGGCGGCGGCCAGCTGCTTCAGCCCAAAGGCCAAGGCATAGGCGAGGACGACCAGGACCAGCATGCCGATGCTCAGCGCATTGCGCTTGAGATCAGCCCGGCGATCCTGCGGCGAGGGATACGAGGGCACGGAGCTGAGCAGCACCAGGCCCGGGGTTTTCTGCAACTGCGCGGCCGAGCGGATGCGCGGGTCAAAGCGTGCGCGCAGGAACAGCAGGCCCAGCGGCAGCGCGATGGCCAGGAACAGGCCGGCGATGGCGAAGTGCAGGAAGCGCAGACCGGTCGGACGCAGCGGCATGGTGGCCGGATCCTGCACACGCAGGGTCAGGCCGCGTTCTTCGCGATCCAGTTCCATCGACACGCGTGCGTTCTCGCGACGGCGCAACAGATCCTGGTAGATGTCGCGATTGACTTCGTAGTCGCGGGTCAGCTCGGCCAGCTCGCTTTCCGATTCGGCAATGCGCCGGCTGCGGTTCATTTCCTGGCCCAGCATCGACTCGGTGATCGCGCGACGCGATTCGGTGGCCGCCACTTCACGCTGGGTGGTGGCCTGCTGGCTGCGCAGTTCCTGGTACAGCGGGTTGATCTGGGTGTCGTCGAACGGGCTGTTGCCGTTGGCGTTGCCCTGTGCGCGGCGTTGCTGCTCGGCCTGCATGGCAGTCTGCAGATCTTCCATCTGGTGGCGCACGCGCACCACGTCCGGATGCTGCTCGGTGTAGTTGAGCAGCAGGCGATCCAGCTGGCCCTGCAGTTCCATCATCTGCCCGCGGTAGTAGGTCTCGCGGGTGGCCACGGCGGTCACCGCCGATTCGCCCGACAACTGCGCGTTGATCGCACCGGCACGCGAGCGCTGCTCCAGCAGGCTCATGTCGGTATTTTCCAACTGCGTGCGCAGGGCGCTGATGCGGGTATTGGAATCGGTGGCGCTGCCCGGCTGCGCATCGACATTGGCCGAGCGGTACAGGCGCAGGTTGTTCTCGGCCTCGGTCAGCTTGGCGTGGTAGTCGGTAACCCGGCTGTCGATGAACTCGTAGGCCTCGCGGCTTTCGCGTTCCTTGGCGGCCAGGCTCTCGCTGATGAACAAGGCGCCCAGGCGTTCGGTGACGTCGTAGGTGCGCTTGGCATCGTTGTCGCGGTAGCTGATCTGCACCAGGTTCGGGCGCGGGCTGGTGATGGCGATGCGGCCCTTGATGGATTCCATCAAGCGGTCCTGCTCAATCGGACTGGGCTTGCTGTCCAACCAGCCGCCGGTCTTCAGGGCTTCCTGCAAGACCTTTTGGCTGTAGATCACCTGGCGCGCGATACCTGCGCGATCCACCACTTCGGTGGCCACGGCGCGGCCTTCCAGCAGCGGCTGGATGATGTCGCTTTCCTGCGCCAGGATGGTGGTGGAGGCAGTGTAGTTTTTCGGCAGCACCAACAGGCCGATGACCAGGGTCAGCAGGGCCACGCCGGTGAAGATCGCGGCAATCGCGGTGCGATTGCGCTTGGCTTCTTCCAACAGGACCGGCACCAGCTCATTCGGCGTCAGGGTGACAGCAGCATTCTGCGGCGCGGCGGTGGAACGGCGCGCGGGAAGGGCGGGCTGGTTCATCAGAACGTCCGTTCGGGTACGGTGATCACATCGCCAGGCGAGACCTGATAGTTGGTGCTCAGGTCACCGCGGTTGAGGATTTTGTCCAGGCGCACGGCGTAGGTGCGGGTTTCCTCGGCGGTCTTGCGGTGCAGGTCGGAGCGATCCGGCGCGGCGAATTCGGTCACGCCACCGGCGGCGAGCACGGCGTCGAGCACGGTCATGCCGGGACGGTAGGGCAGCGACACCGGCTGGCGCACGGCACCGGTCACGCGCACGCGCGACAGGTACTCATGGCTGCGCAGGTCGGTCAGGATCACCGCGACCTGCGGATCACGCACAAACGCGCCCAGCTTTTCCTGGATGTCCTTGGCCACTTCGGCCGGGGTCAGGCCACCGGCGTTGACGTCGCCGACCAGCGGCACCGAGATCTTGCCGTCCGGGCGAACCGGCACGGTGATGCCCAATTCCGGGTTGCGCCACACCGAGACCTGGACGATGTCGTCCACGCCGATGTGGTACGAATCAGTGGCCAACGTGGAAGTCGCCGGAGGCGGCGCTTCACTTGCGGATTTATTGCTGGCGCATGCGACCAGAACGAGCGAGAGTGCCGCAACGGCGAGGCCGGCAATGAAGCGTCTCATCGGTGTTTCCCCTGTGGTGTGTATCTGCCACAAGTAACGCGAGAGATGTCGCGAACCGGCCATTACATCCTGGTCAGACCCCGTAGAACTCCCGGTACCAGTCCACGAACCGGCGCACGCCCACTTCGATCGGGGTGGACGGGGCGTAGCCGGTGTCGCGGCTCAGGGCGCTGACGTCGGCGTAGGTATCGGGTACGTCGCCAGGCTGCAGCGGCAGCAGGTTGCGCTCGGCCTTGCGGCCCAGGCAGTCCTCCAGCACCTCGATGTAGCGCAGCAGCTCCACCGGCTGGTTGTTGCCGATGTTGTAGACCCGGTACGGGGCGGTGGAGGTGGCCGGCGAGGGGTTGAGCGGGTCGTAGCTCGGATCCGGGCCGGGGACCCGGTCCAGGGTGCGGATTACGCCCTCGACGATATCGTCGACATAGGTGAAATCCCGGGTGTGCTTGCCGTGGTTGAACACGTCGATGGGCTCACCGGCCAGGATCTTGCGTGTGAACAGGAACAGCGCCATGTCCGGCCGGCCCCAGGGGCCATACACCGTGAAGAAACGCAGGCCGGTGGTGGGCAGGTTGAACAGATGGCTGTAGGTATGGGCCATCAACTCGTTGGCTTTCTTGCTGGCCGCGTACAGGCTGACCGGGTGGTCGACGCTGTCTTCCACCGCGAACGGCAGCTTGCGATTGGCGCCATAGACGGAGCTGGAGCTGGCATAGACCAGGTGCTCGATATGGCGGTGGCGGCAGGCTTCCAGGATGTTGAGAAAGCCGACGATATTGCTGTCGATATAGGCGTGCGGATTCTCCAGCGAATAACGCACGCCAGCCTGCGCGGCCAGATTGACCACCCGCTGCGGGCGGAAGCTGTCGAAGGCCTGCTCCAGCGCGGTGCGGTCTTCCAGCGCCGCGTTGACAAAGCGGAAGCCCTCACGCGGCAGCAGCTTGTCCAGGCGCGCCTGCTTCAGGCGCGGGTCGTAGTAGGGATTGAGGTTGTCGTAGCCCAGCACCTCGTCGCCGCGCGCCAGCAGGCGCTCGCTCAGGTGGGAGCCGATGAAGCCGGCGGCGCCGGTAACCAGTACGCGCATGGAGATCCTGTTCGATTCAACGTGGGAGCTACGCTAGATCGATCGCCGTCTACAGGCTGTCATCGACCTCGGCACGCGGCAGCGCGCGCTTGACGTCGAATAGTACCGCACCGGGTTTACCGAACTTGCGCACGCCCTCTGAACCCAGGGCGATGAACTCGCGATGCGAGACCGCCAGGATCACCGCGTCGTAGGCGCCGGGCTGCGGCTGTTCGACCAGATCCAGGCCGTATTCCTCGTGTGCTTCCTTGGCGCTGACCCAGGGGTCGTGGATATGCACGTTGGCGTTGTAGCTCTTCAGTTCCGCCACGATGTCGACCACGCGGGTATTGCGCAGGTCGGGGCAGTTTTCCTTGAAGGCCAGGCCCAGGATCAGGATGTTGGACTGGGTGGTCTGCAGACCACGCTGACCCATCAGCTTGGCCACGCGCTGGGCCACATGCCCGCCCATGCCGTCGTTGATGCGGCGCCCGGCCAGGATCACGTCCGGGTGGTAGCCGATCTGCTGGGCCTTGTGGGTCAGGTAATACGGGTCCACGCCGATGCAATGGCCGCCGACCAGGCCGGGGCGGAAGGGCAGGAAGTTCCACTTGGTGCCGGCGGCTTCCAGCACCTCGTGGGTGTCGATGCCCAGGCGGTGGAAGATCAGCGCCAGCTCGTTGATCAGGGCGATGTTGACGTCGCGCTGGGTGTTCTCGATGACCTTGGCCGCCTCGGCCACGCGGATGCTGCTGGCCTTGTGGGTGCCGGCGTGGATGATCGAGCGGTACAGCGCGTCGACGAAGTCCGCCACTTCCGGGGTGGAGCCGGAGGTGACCTTGGTGATGGTTTCCAGGCGATGCTGCTTGTCGCCCGGATTGATGCGCTCGGGGCTGTAGCCGGCGTAGAAATCGGTGTTGAACTTCAGCCCCGACTCGCGCTCGATGATCGGCACGCAGGCTTCTTCGGTGGCGCCGGGGTAGACGGTGGATTCGTAGATGGCCACGCCGCCAGCGGCGATGGCGCGGCCGACCGTGCGGCTGGCCGATTCCAGCGGACGCAGGTCCGGGCGCTTGTACTCGTCAATCGGCGTGGGCACGGTGACGATGAAGACGTTGCAGCCCTTGAGTGCTTCCGGGTCGTTGGCGAATTCGAGCAGGTTGGAGGCCTTGAGCTCGTCCTCGGACACTTCCAGGGTGTGGTCGTGGTGACGGCGCAGCTCTTCCACGCGCTTGGCGTTGATGTCGAAGCCCAGGGTGGGAAAGCGGCGGCCAAAAGTGGCGGCGAGTGGCAGACCGACGTAGCCAAGACCAATGACGGCGATCTTGACCTGGTCAAGCGAAGGCAGCTGGGCATTCATCAAGCAATATTCCCCTGTGGTGGACCACGCCGCTGCGAAGTCTAGCGGGTGTTACGCCCGGAAACGCGCAAAGCATGGCGCATAGGACAGCGCGTGGGTGCTTGCACCGGCGTGGCGCGCGTCGATGGCCTGCCGGGGGGCTGTTTTACGTACCACTTGATACGGACAGCGGGCGATCTCGTCTGCAAGGCCGACGCACAAGGCGAGTGAGGGCAGGGGAATGCGTATCTTGTTATGCGGCGGCGCCGGCTACATCGGTGCCCACACTTATGTCGAGCTGGCGGCGCGTGGCCACCAGGTGGAGATCCTCGACAACTTCTGCAACAGCTCGCCGCAAGTACTGCCGCGACTGCAGCAGATCACCGAGCGCGCGCTGCGCTGCCACACCATCGACTTGCGCGATAAGCGTGCGGTCGATGCACTGTTTGCCAGCCACAGCTACGACGCGGTGATCCATTTCGCCGCGCTCAAGTCAGTGGGCGACTCCTGCGAGCGGCCGCTGGACTATTTCGAGAACAACATCAGCGGCACCATCCACCTGCTGCAGGCCATGCGTGCGCATGGCGTGCGCAACCTGGTGTTCAGTTCCTCGGCCACGGTCTACGGCGACCCTGCCGCCGTGCCGGTGCGCGAGGACGCCGCGCTGAGCGTGACCAACCCGTATGGCCGCACCAAGCTGGTGATGGAGGACCTGATTGCCGACGTCTGCACGGCGCATCCGGACTTCCACGCCGCCAACCTGCGCTACTTCAATCCGGTTGGCGCGCACGAGTCGGGCCTGATTGGCGAAGACCCCAATGGCATTCCCAACAACCTGATGCCCTTCATCTGCCAGGTAGCGGTGGGCCGGCGCGAGCGCCTGCGCATCTTTGGCGGTGACTGGCCCACGCGCGACGGCACTGGCGTGCGTGACTACATCCATGTGGTGGACCTGGCGCGCGCACATGCCGACGCGCTCGACCGCCTGGTGAGCAGCCGCGCCGGCATGACGGTGAACCTGGGTACGGGGCAGGGCGTGAGCGTGCTGGAGCTGGTGGATGCGTTTTCGCGTGCCAGCGGGCGGGCGATTCCGTACGACATCGTGCCGCGGCGAGTCGGCGATGTGGCTGAGGTCTATGCCGATGCCGGCTTGGCGCAGTCCCTGCTGGGTTGGAAGGCGCGGTTGGGGGTGGATGCGATGTGTGAGGACGCCTGGCGGTGGCAGTCGATGAATCCGCAGGGGTATCAGGCGGCGTAGGGGGTGTGAGTGCTGGCCTTGGTGCTGCCTGGGCGCTGCCGTGGCGCTGCCTTGGCGCTGCCGTGGCGCTGGCTGGGCGCTGGCGCTGGCGCGGGGCGCTTTTGAGGGTTTTGTTTTTACGCGCTCCCCGCGGGGGGTCACTTTCTTTGCTTGTGCAAAGAAAGTAACCAAAGAAAGCACACCCCGGGCGTCGCGCCCTCTGCGCTACGCGCAGAGGGTCCGTGGTGTCGGAGCTGATTTTTGGACGGCACATCCTGTGCCGGCCAAAAACGCCGCGCATCCATGCGCGACGCCCTGCGGGTCTACGCTCCGCCACCACCGCTCCTAACGGGGCCCCTGAAGCCGATGAGCAAAAAAGCAGAAAGCAGAAAGCAGAAATGCCGAATTGGCCAAGGCCTAGGGGCTAAGGGCTAAGGGGCCAACAAATCGGTGGACCTCATCGAGTTCGCCTGCAATTCATGGCTTCTTGGCTTCTTGGGTTCTTGGCTTTTTCGCTCTTTCGCTCTTTTCTTTCTTCTCTTATGGGCCCCATGAGGCACGGCGAGTGGTTCGGGTAAAACCCGCAGGGCGCCGCACAGGAAGTGCGGCGTTTTTCGCCAGCACAGGATGTGCTGTCGAAAAATTCCCGAACCGGGAGCGGACCCGGAGCGCGCAGCGCGCAGGGCGTGCCGCCTGGGGTGTGCTTTCTTTTGGTGACTTTTCTTTGCACAAGCAAAGAAAAGTTACCCCCCGCGGGGAGCGCGCAAAAACCAAACCAACGGGCGCGCCCCGCGCCAGCGCCAGTTAGCGCCCAGCGCCAGCCAGCGCCAGCGCCAGCTAGCGCCACCGCCAAAGCAGAAAACCAAAACCACCCCCCAGCGCCCGAACGCGCACCACCTGCGTAACGCCAACTTCGCAAGTCCTCCCCCCTCATCCCCGCGCAATCCCCCCACAAATCCAATCACCCCCAACCCCATCCCCCCGCCTAAACCCCTCCAATCCCCCACCGCCGGCATCCCGTCGCCCCGGCACCTTTACGCTGGCCCAGCTCTTGCACCAGAATTCGCCGAACGGTGACCGCAGCCACAACGACTTGCCACTGGAACGCGCAAACCGCATCGACGAGCAGAACCGGACCCGTTTCGGCTGGCGAACCTATCGAATGCGAATGCTGGGCCTGGCGCTCGGCGCGATCTGCGTAGGGGCGGTCCTGCTGGACCACCACAACAGCCCGGGACTATGGGCGCTGTTGATCTTCAACGGATTCGTCTGGCCGCACCTGGCCTACTGGCGGGTGCGCCGCAGCCGCGAGCCGGTCAAGGATGAATACCGCAATCTGACCTTCGACGCGGCCATGGGCGGGTTCTGGATTGCCGCGATGCACTTCGACGCGCTGCCCAGTGCCTTGCTGATGGTGATGCTGACCATGGACAAGGTGATCATCGGCGGGCCGCGCTTTGGCGCGCGCACCTTGGCAGCGATGATGGCGACCTGCCTGGCCGCCAGCGCGGCCTGGGGTTTCGCCTTCCAGCCGCTGACCAGCTACATGGTGGTGCTGGCTTGCCTGCCGTTCCTGGCGATTTATCCGATGGCCATTGGCTTTGCCACCCACTCGCTGTCGCGCAAGGCGCACGAGCAAAAGGAACAGCTGGAGAAGATGGCGCGCTTCGACGCCGCCACCGGTCTGATGAATCGCCAGCAGTGGCTGTACGCGGTGTCCATCGAGATGCGCCGCTATCAGCGTTACCAGCGGCCGTCGGTGCTGGTGCTGATCGACATCGACCGTTTCAAGCAGATCAACGACACCCGCGGCCACACGGTGGGCGACAGCGTGGTGGAAGAATTCGCGCGCCTGATGAAGGCCTGCCTGCGCGACACCGACACTGGCGGCCGCTACGGCGGCGACGAGTTCGGCATCGTCATGCCCGACTGCCGTTGGGAAGAGGCAATCGTGGCCGCCGAGCGCCTGCGCCGGCAGGTGGCCGCTTACGCGTTCACTCGCGATGGCTTGCGTTGTACGGTCAGCATTGGCCTGGCCGAGCTCAATCCGAGCATCGACAGCGTCAGCGAGTGGATCGACGCCGCCGATCAGGGCCTGTACGCGGCCAAGCGTCGCGGTCGCGATTGCATTGTGGTGGCGCCGTCGCCGCGTTCGGCTGCGGCCTGATCAACGGCTGTCGGCAAGTGACCCTTCCTCCGCTAGCGGGGGAAGGTGCCCGCAGGGCGGATGGAGGCAGACGCGAGGCAGGACTTTCCCCAGCTCACTTCAAAAGCGCATCCACTACCGCCCCGGGCTGCTTCATCCAGGCAAAGTGATCGGCGCGCACGCCCAGCGTGCTCGAATCTAGCGCAACCACTTGCTTGCCAGCTTTGGGCATCTTCGCCAGCAATGCCGCCAATGAAGCCTGCGGCGCCAGCCAATCCTGTTTGAATAACACGCCGCGCACCTCGGGCGCCGCGGCTGCCATCGCCGCCTGCAGATCCACGTCCAAACCAGCCGCAGCGTAGCGACCGCTCAGGCCCACGCTGGCCCAGTCGCAGATCAGGCTGCGCGCCTCGACTCCACCAAAGCCCAACTGCCGCCCCGGAAACGCGCCGCGATGGTGCGCCAGCCAAATCGCGAACTGATAGAAGAACGGCAGCAGCCAGCCGCGCGGCGCGGGAAAGGTGCGCCAGTGTGGCGTGCCGCTGGCGACCAGCCACAACTTCTGGAAGTCCTGCGCATGCAGGCCCAGGTAGCAACTGGCGAGCTGTCCACCCAGGCTGTGGCCGCCGATGATCGTCGGGATGGATGCACTGGTGGCGGAATTCATCTGCGCATGGCTGCTGGCGATGTCTTCCACCAACAACTGCTTGTAGCCCCAGTCGTGCTGCTTGTCCGGGCGCAGACTGCTGCTGCCATTGCCGCGCCACTCATGCAGGTACACCGCCACACCACGCGCGGCCAGCGCCTCGGCCAAAGGCAGGTAATGCTTGGCGGCCACGCCCAACGCCGGCAGCCACAACAGGCGCGCGCTGGGCGCATCGGGCAAGCGGGCGAGCAGGGTGTAGCGGTGATCGTCGCCGGTGGTGATGGCGACGTCGTCGGACGAGATCGTCATTGCGGCTTGCTCCCACGCCAGCCCGCTTGCGACTGCGGTGGCGGGGACTGACCGTCGGCCGCGCCGAAGTGATCCAGCACCAACACCTCGCTACGTCCCGGCCGGTAGCCTCCCAGCAACGCGCGATGCACATAGTCCGATGCGCCGAAGCAAGCGGTGGCGAGGTCGTCGCCACGGCAGAGTCGCGCGGCAATCGCCGAGGCCAGGGTGCAGCCGGTGCCATGCGCATCCACCGGCAGGCGCGGATGGGCGATGGGGCGGATGCCAGCGGCATCGGCAAACAGATCCACCACCTCGCCTTCGCCGGGAAGGTGGCCGCCTTTGAGAAACACGGCGCGCGCGCCGAGCGCCAGCAGTTCCTGCGCGGCTGCTTGCATGTCGGCACGTGTGGCGATGGCGCGACCCAGCAGCAGCTCGGCTTCCGGCAAGTTAGGCGTCACCACGCTGGCCAGCGGCAACAACTGCGTGCGCAGCGCGGTCAGCGCGCTGTCTTCCAGCAGCTTGGCGCCGCTGGTGGCCACCATCACCGGGTCCAGCACGATGTGCGGCGGCGCGTGCAGACGCAGCGCGTCGGAGACCACGCCAATTACCTCGGCGGTGGCCAGCATGCCCAGCTTGGCGGCGCGGATGTCGAAGTCGGCGAAGCAGGCATCCAGCTGCGCGATCAGGAAGTCCATCGGCGGCACGTTCACCGCGGTGACGCCGCGGGTGTGCTGCGCGGTCAGCGCGGCAATCGCCGACAGGCCATGCACGCGATGGGCGGCAAAGGTCTTCAGATCGGCCTGGATGCCGGCGCCGCCGCCAGAGTCGGAGCCGGCGATGGTGAGGGCGGAAACGACGGAGGGTTCAGTCATGCCGGCATTGTGCCATCGAGGCGGCCTTCACCTGTGGGAGCGACTTCAGTCGCGACGACTCGCGGTCCGCCACCATTGCCGGTACAGCAGATGCGCCACACCCGTCAGACCCGTCAATGATGCGGGCAACAGCAACGCGCGGTAGTGGAACTGCTGGAAAGCCAGCGCGCCGATCACGCCGCCAGCCAGGAAGCCGCTGATGATCAATCCGCTCAAGGTCAGCCGCTTTATCGGCAGTGGTTTGCCACGCAGCAAATGCCCCAGGCCGATACCCAGATCCGTAAACATGCCGCTCAGATGCGTGGTGCGCACTACCGCACCGCTGTAGGTGGTGACCATGGCGTTCTGCAATCCGCAGGCGGTGGCGGCGAGCAGGGCGCCGGCAATCTGCTGTTGTTCAAACAGCGGCACCGCCGCCACCAGCAACAGCGCTTCCAGCGCCAGCACCACGCCGTAGCGTCGACCGGGCTGCGCGGTCTGATCCTGGATGATCAAACCGCTGACCATCGCACCAAAGCAGAACGCAATCAGCATGCCCCATAGGTGCGCGATGACGCGTCCATCGCCGGCCACCAACGCGGCGGCCAGCAAACTGGTGGTACCGGTCAGGTGGGTGATCGCCTGGTGCTCAAAGCCCAGAAAGCCCACCACATTGACCATGCCGGCAATGCAGGCCAGCGCGATGGCGCCAATCCAAACCCAGCGCGGCAGTTGGATGCTCATGTCACCGGCCTGCCCATGCGCAGCTGCCACAGGGACGTGCGGCAAGCGGGTCGCTGAAGGTACTGGTCCATGCGCGCGATATCTCGATTGAACGCTTCCGTCCCCAAATGACAATCCGCCCGTTGCCGGGCGGATTGCCTGACTGCTTCGACTTACAACACTTCCGACGCGTAATCCGCCAAGCGCGAACGCTCGCCGCGACGCAGAGTGATGTGCGCGCTGTGCGCCCAACCCTTGAAGCGATCCACCGCGTAGGTCAGGCCCGAGGTGGTCTCGGTCAGGTACGGGGTATCGATCTGCTCCACGTTGCCCAGGCAGACGATTTTGGTGCCGGGGCCGGCGCGGGTAATCAAGGTCTTCATCTGCTTGGGCGTGAGGTTCTGCGCCTCGTCCAGGATCAGATAGCGGCTCAGGAAGGTACGGCCGCGCATGAAGTTCATCGAGCGGATCTTGATCCGGCTGGCCAGCAGATCGTTGGTGGCCGCGCGGCCCCAGGCGCCGCCTTCCTGGTTGTGGGTGAGCACTTCCAGGTTGTCGGTGAGCGCGCCCATCCACGGGGTCATCTTTTCTTCCTCGGTGCCGGGCAGGAAGCCGATGTCCTCGCCCACACTGACGGTGGCGCGGGTCATGATGATCTCGCGGTAGCGCTGCTGATCCATGGTCTGCGCCAGGCCGGCAGCCAGCGCCAGCAGGGTCTTGCCGGTGCCGGCGGTGCCGAGCAGGGTGACGAAGTCGATTTCCGGATCCATCAGCGCATTGAGGGCAAAGTTCTGCTCGCGGTTGCGCGCGGCAATCCCCCACACGGCGTGCTGGCCGCTGCGGAAATCATCGACGATGGTCAGCGTGGCCTTGCGCTCGGCGCCGACCTTGACCACCCGTAGTTCTACCTCGTCATCGCCGGGCAGGTACAGGTACTGGTTGGGATACCAGTCTTCGTCATCGGCCAGCGTGATCTCGTAGCTGGTGCGGCCCTTGTCGCTCCAGCTGCGCAGGTCGGCGTTGTGCTTGTGCCAGAAATCCTCGGACAGCTCGGTGGCGCCGGTGTAGAGCAGGCTGAAATCGTCGAGCGCGCGATCGTTTTCGTAGTCCTCGGCGGTCAGGCCACTGATCGAGGCCTTGATGCGCAGGTTGATGTCCTTGGACACCAGGATGACCGGTACTTCCGGATGGTCCTCGCGCAGCGCCAACACCGCGGCCAGGATCTTGTTGTCCGGCGCCACCGCGCCAAAGGTGCGGCCCGGATCCACCGGCTTGACCTGGAAGTAGAGCTTGCCGATCTCGTTGCGGGCCTTGAGCTGCAGGCCCTGCGGATGGGTCAGGGTGATCCCGGCCTGGATGTGATCCGCACCGGCGCCGACGATCAGTTCGTTGAGGAAACGGCTGACCTGGCGGGCGTTGCGGCTGACTTCGGACGTGCCTTTCTTGGCGTTGTCCAACTCTTCGATCACCTGCATGGGCAGGAAAACATCGTGCTCCTCGAACTTGAACAGAGCGGTGGGGTCGTGCATGAGCACGTTGGTGTCCAACACATAGATGCGCTTGCTACGGGTCATTCAGGCAACCTCATGGAGGAAGATGTGTGAACACTGCCGCGGAACGTAGTGCCTGCGCGTTTGCAAAGCGAACGCGCAGCGCGAACCACCACACCCGCCGCGACACGGGATGGTGGAGGAAAGGGCGAACGGGGGGCTCACTGCGTTTGCAGTTCCTTCAGTGCGTCCAGCACCGCCTGGGCATGGCCAGGCACTTTGACGCCGCGCCACTCACGGGCGATGCGGCTGTCAGGCGAGATCAGGAAGGTGCTGCGGACCACGCCCAGCACCTTGCGACCGTACATGTTCTTTTCGTGGATCACGTCGAAGGCCTGGCACAGTGCCTCGTCGGCGTCGCTGATCAGCGGGAACTTGAAACCCTGCTTGCTGCAGAAGTTGTCATGCGATTTGACCGAATCACGCGACACGCCCAGCACGCTGGTGTTGTGCTGCTTGAACTTGGCCAGCAGCGCGTTGAAGTCGATGCCTTCGGTGGTGCAGCCGGGCGTGCTGTCCTTGGGATAGAAGTACAGCACCAGCCATTGGCCGGCGTAGTCGGCGAGCTTGGCGGTTTGGCCGCCAGACAAGGCCAGCGGCAGTTTCAGGGTCGCTTTGGGCAGGGCTTTGGCTGCGGTTGCCGTCATGTCAGAACTTCATCGGATCCATGATCGCGTCCAGGTTCAGATGGTCGCAGAATTCAAGGAAATCGTCGCGCAGCGCGGCGATGTGCATGTTGGCCGGCACGCCGATGGTCACCTGCGCCGAGAACATCTCCGCGCCGGTCTGCATGGCGCGGTAACGCGTGCTCTGCAGGTTCTCGATGGTGATGCCCTGGCGATCGAAGAAGTCGGCCAGTTGGAACAGGATGCCCGGCTTGTCGGCGGCCACCACTTCCACGATGTACGGCAGCAGGTTGGACTGCACGACCTTGGGACCGGTGCGGTACCAGATCAGCTTCAGGCCTTCCTCGCGCTCAAGCCGGGTCAGCATTGCCTCGAGCTTGGCCACTGCGTCCCACGAGCCGGTTGCCAGCGCGGTCACCGACACGTCGCGACCGACGGTGGACAGGCGCGCATCCACCAGATTGCAGCCACTGTCGGCAATCCGGCGCGTCACCGACAAGAGCGGCGACTCCGGATGCGTCGTGTAGGCGTTGATCAGGAGGTGGTTTTCGTTCGGCGACGGCCGGGGCGTGGTATCGGTCAAAGCGGCTTCCGGCAGGGCGGCGAGGCTGAATGGCGGGCCGGGGTTTTGGCCTTTGTGGGATTTAGCATACTTGCCCGCGCTTTCAAGCCGCAAGTAACATCAGCGGGTGCGCGGCGTTTCCGCGCGATTACGACATATAAGGCAAGCGCTTGTCTCTCTCCGGCAGTATCACCGCCCTGGCCACGCCGTTTACCGACGCTGGCGAACTCGACCTCGATGCCTGGCGCCGACTGCTCAAACGGCAGTTGGACGGTGGCACCCAGGCCGTGGTGGTGGCCGGTTCCACCGGTGAGGCGGCGGCGCTGTCGGACGAAGAGTACGAGCGCTTGATTCGTGTCGCGGTGGAAGTGCTGGGCGGCAAGGTGCGCATTCTGGCCGGCACCGGTCAGATGAATACCGCCAAGACCATCGCCATGACCCGTCGCGCGCAATCGGCCGGCGCCGAGTTCGCGCTGGTGGTCACGCCGGCGTATGTGCGTCCCACCCAGGCCGGGCTGATCGCGCATTTCCGCGCGGTAGCCGAGCAGGGTGGTTTGCCGGTAGTGCTGTACAACGTGCCCGGCCGCACCGGTTGCGACCTGTTGCCGGAGACCGTGGCCCAGTTGGCGCCGCATCCGCATATCGTCGGAATCAAGGAAGCGCGCTCGGAACCGGAGCGCATGCAGGCGCTGCTGGCGCTGCGTAGCGAGGGTTTCGCCATTCTCAGCGGCGACGATCCGACTGCCGGCCGTGCCATGTTGGCGGGTGCAGATGGGCTGATCTCGGTGGGCTCCAACGCCTTGCCGCGCAGCTTCCGCCGCCTCTGTGACCTGGCCCGCGCCGGTGACGCGGCCGGCGTAGCCGAACTGGATGGGCAGTTGCAAGACCTTTACGTCTTCCTGGGAGTGGAGTCCAATCCCATCCCGGTCAAGGCGCTATTGCAGCGCCAAGGCATCGGCCAGGGTCTGCGCCTGCCGTTGCAAGAGCTTTCGTCCGCCCACCAGGCCAGCGCCGACGCGCTGGCGACCGTGGCGCAGCACCTCGAAGAACAATCCAGTCGCGTAAGATCCGCGGCCTGAACCCAGGAGATGTCCATGCGTTTGTCCCCTTCGCTTTCGCGTCCGCTTGCACTCGTGCTGCTGGCCGTTTCTATCGCCGGCCTGTCGGGCTGCAAGTGGTTCAGCAAGAAGGACGCCAAGGGCGACTACGCGCTGAGCCCGGAAATGCGCCCGCTGGAAGTGCCGCCGGATCTCAACCTGCCGACCACCGCCGGCGCCATGCAGCTGCCCAACACCGCCTCGCAGGTGCGTCCCAACCAGAGCGCGCCGAGCGCGGCGTCCAACACCGGCTTCAACCTGGCCGGCAGCCGCGATGAAGCCTTCACCAAGGTCGGCGACGCGTTGGGCGGCATTGCCGGCGTGACCGTGGCCAGCCGTGCGCAGCTGCTGGGCACCTATGACGTGGACTACGAAGGCGCCAAGTTCCTGGTGCGCATTGTCGGCGTCGAAGCCGGCGCCTATGTCTCGGCGGTCGACCCGCGCGGCCTGCCGGCCACCGGCGAAGCCCCGGTCAAGCTGATTGCCGAATTGAAGGCCAAGCTGGGCGGTAACTGATTCCAGCTGCCGGCTTCGGCCAGCAACAAAAAAGGCGCCGCAAGGCGCCTTTTTTCATGGTTCTGTTGCGCGCGAGATTCGCTCAGCGCTCCAGCAGCGGCAGCTTGTTCGGCTTGCCGTCCCATTCGGCCGCTTCCGGCAGCGGCTCCTTGCGGGTGGTGATCACCGGCCAGGCTTTGGACAGCTCGGCGTTCAAGGCCACGTAGTTCTCCTGGCCGGCGGGCACGTCGTCTTCCGGGTAGATGGCGTTGATCGGGCACTCCGGCTCGCACAGGGTGCAGTCGATGCATTCGTCCGGGTCAATCACCAGGAAATTGGGACCTTCATGGAAGCAGTCCACCGGGCAGACTTCCACGCAGTCGGTGTATTTGCACTTGATGCAATTCTCGGTGACGACAAAGGGCATGGCACACGATCAGGGCAGGAAACGTGAGAAGTTTAAAGGAAGCGTCGATCACGCGCTTGCGGCGGGGCGTCGCAACGCGCGAACCGCCAACGCGAGGGCAGTCAGTGAGGTCCCTGTAGGAGGGGCTTCAGCCCCGAAGCTAGGAGACTACGGACGCAGGTGATCGTCTGCCATTGCAAAGATCTGATCCCGGCTTGAGCGTGTAGAGGTGGATTTGGAGGGCGACTAGATTTCCTGGCTTCGGGGCTGAAGCCCCTCCTACAGGGCGACCCGACGTCGGCAGGTGTTTGTATCGCCAGTAGAACAACCTGTGGCAAATCGGCATATTTATCCCGAAAACGAAACAATGGAAGATTCCTCCCACGTTTCCACCACTGGAGTCCGCCCCATGATCACCCTGCGACCCGCCCGCGAACGCGGCCATGCCAACCACGGCTGGCTGGATTCCTGGCACAGCTTCTCCTTCGCCAACTACTTTGATGACAAGCATGTCCATTGGGGACCGCTGCGCGTGATCAATGAAGACAAGGTCGCCGCCGGCCAGGGCTTTGGCCAGCACGGTCACCGCGACATGGAGATCATCAGCTACGTGCTGGATGGCGCCCTGGGCCACAAGGACTCGATGGGCAACAGCTCCAGCATCGTGCCGGGCGACGTGCAGCGCATGAGCGCCGGCACCGGCGTGCAGCACTCGGAGTTCAACTACAGCCAGGATGGCACCACCCATTTCCTGCAGATCTGGATCATCCCCAACCAGCAGGGTGTGGCGCCTTCCTATGAAGAGCGCAAGTTCAGCGCCGAGGACAAGCAGGGTCGCCTGCGTCTGGTGGCCAGTCCGGATGGCGCTGAGGGTTCGGTGAGCATCCATCAGGATGCACGCCTGTACGCCGGCCTGTTCGACGGTGATGAGCAGGCGCAGCTGCCGCTGGCCGAAGGTCGCCTGGGCTATGTGCACGTGGCGCGTGGCGAAGTGGAGGTCAACGGCCGCGCCTTGGTGGCCGGCGATGCGCTGCTCTATGACGGCGAGCCGCTGGTGACCGTGCAGGCTGGCCGCGCCGCCGAAGTGCTGGTGTTCGATCTGCCGCGCCAGTAGCGTCCGCCGACCTCCAGATACAGAAACGCCGGCCCTGGGCCGGCGTTTGCTGTTCCTGCAGACCACCGATGGCGCTCCCTAGGGGGCTCGAACCCCTGTTTTAGCCTTGAGAGGGCCACGTCCTAACCACTAGACGAAGGGAGCGTTTGGGTGTTGTCGGCGAAGCACATTAGTATATGCGTCCACCGTGCCGGCGAGCAATGCCGATCACGGGCGAGCCACACTTCCAGACGGAACCGCCACTATTACCCCGAACATCGCTCTGCGCATCATCCCGCGCGACCAGCACACGATCTCGCGCAAGGACATCAGTCCGAATGCTTTGCGGGTGTTGTACCGCCTGCGCGATTCGGGCTACGCCGGCTACCTGGTGGGCGGCGCGGTGCGCGATCTGCTGGTTGGCGGCCATCCCAAGGATTTCGACGTGGCCACCAATGCCACGCCCGAACAGGTCAAGCAGTTGTTCCGCAACTGCCGCCTGATTGGCCGGCGCTTCCGCCTGGCCCATGTGGTGTTTGGCAACGAGATCATTGAGGTCGCCACCTTCCGCGCCAATACCGACGACGGCAGCGGTGACCGTGAACTGGACAACGGCCGGCTGGTGCGTGACAACGTCTACGGCACCATCGAGGACGACGCCGTCCGCCGCGACTTCACCGCCAACGCTTTGTATTACGCCATCGAAGACTTCTCGGTGCGCGACTACACCGGCGGCTTCGAAGACGTGCAGGCACGCACGCTCAAGCTGATTGGCGATCCCGAGCAGCGTTACCGCGAAGACCCGGTACGCATGCTGCGCGCCGTGCGGCTGGCGGCCAAGTTGAACTTCCAGATTGACCCGGCCACCGCCGAACCGATCAAACCGCTGGCGCCGCTGTTGAGCGATGCCGCGCCGGCGCGCCTGTTCGAGGAAATCCTCAAGCTGTTCCTGTCCGGCAACGCGGTGGCCAGTTTCGAGGGCCTGGAGCGCTTCGACCTGCTGCGTGTGTTGTTCCCGGAAACCGCAGCCGCGCTCAAGTCCAACCGCAGCGGCGCCTTGCGGCGCATGTTGCTGGAAGGCCTGGCCGGCACCGACAAGCGCGTGGCCCATGATGAGCCGGTGTCGCCGGCGTTCCTGTTCGCCTTGCTGCTGTGGCCGGCCTATTGCCGTGCGCTGATGAGCCTGCAGGCCGAAGGCGTGCATGCCGAGGAAGCCCAGCGCCGTGCGGCCGACCGGGTCACCCTGCATCAACTCAACACCGTGGCCCTGCCGCGCCGCTTCTCCCTGCCCATGCAGGAGATCTGGCTGCTGCAGAGTCGTTTTGCCCAGCGCCAGCGCAAGCGCGTGCTGCGCCTGCTGACCCATCCGCGCTTCCGCGCCGCCTTTGACTTCCTGGTGCTGCGACTGGCTGCTTCGGGCGAGCATGCCGAGGATGTGGCGTTCTGGCGCGAGGCGCAGACCCAATCGCCGGAAGTACTGGCCAGCTCGCTCAGCAGTGCCGCCGCCTACGATGAAGAAGGCGAGGGTGCCCCGCGCAAGCGTCGCCGCCGTCGCCGCCGCACTGGCACCGCCTCCGGCGAATGAGCCCGGCCGTCATTGCCTATGTCGGCCTGGGCGCCAACCTGGGTGACGCTGTCGCGACCCTGCGCGCGGCCGCGCAACGCCTGACTGGCTTGGCCGACAGCCAGCTGCTCGGCCTCTCGCGCCTGTACCGCACACCCGCCTGGGGTCTGGAAGCGCAGCCGGACTTCATCAATGGCGTGGCCGCGCTGCGCACCACGCTGGCGCCGCTGGACCTGCTGGCGCGGCTGCTGGAGATCGAACGCGAGTTCGGCCGTGATCGCTCGCGCGAGCAACGCTGGGGGCCGCGCACCCTGGATCTGGATCTGCTGTTGTACGGCGACCAGGTGCTGGAAGTGCCTGGCCTGCAACTGCCGCACCCGCGCCTGCATGAGCGCGCTTTTGCACTGGTCCCGCTGCTGGAACTGGACGCAGACGCCTGGATTCCGGGCCAGGGCCACGCGCGGGATGCAGTGTCCGTGCTCGATCAGTCGAATATCCAGCCGTTATGAGGGGATAATGCATCCCCATGAGCAGCCACGCCGATAGCAAGCCCTGGACCGTTCCCGCCCTGGCCGAGGCCAAGCGACAGGGACGCAAGCTGGTGATGTTGACCGCCTACGATGCGAGCTTCGGCCGCGTCTTCGACGCCAATGGCGTTGACCTGATCCTGATCGGCGACTCGCTGGGCATGGTCGTGCAAGGCCATGACTCGACCTTGCCGGTCACCGTCGACCACATCGTCTACCACACCGCCGCGGTGGCGCGTTCGCTCAGCCGCGCGCTGCTGGTCTCCGACCTGCCGTTCCAGTCCGACGCTACTCCCGAGCGCGCGCTCGATGCTTCCATCGCACTGCTGCAGGCCGGCGCGGAGATGGTCAAGCTGGAAGGCGCCGGCCACAAGCTCGATGTCATCCGCTTCCTGAGTGAGCGCGACATTCCCGTCTGCGCGCATCTGGGCCTGACCCCGCAGTCGGTGCTCAAGTTTGGTGGCTACAAGGTGCAGGGCCGCGACGAAGCCGCCGCGCGCCAGCTCAAGGCTGACGCCGCCGCAGTGGCTGCCGCTGGCGCTTCGCTGCTGGTGCTGGAATGCGTGCCGTCGGCGCTGGCCGCCGAGATCACCGCCGCCATCAGCATTCCCACCATCGGCATCGGCGCCGGCCCCGGCTGCGATGGCCAGGTGCTGGTGCAGCACGATTTCCTGGGCATCGACACCGGTCATCGCCGGCCCAAGTTCGTCAAGGATTTCCTGGCCGAAGGCGGCTCCATTGCCGGCGCGGTGCAGGCCTATGCCGCCGCCGTGCGCGATGGCAGTTTCCCCGACGCCGCCCACTCCTATTGAACGCGCTCACTTGAGCGCAGTCGCGCCACACGGACCCAAGATGCTTGAGACGATCACCGAGCTGGACGATCTGCGCGCGCGTGTGCGCCAGTGGAAGCGCGAGGGCCTGCGCGTGGCGCTGGTGCCGACCATGGGCAACCTGCACGCCGGCCACTATTCCTTGGTGATGCTCGCGCGCCAGTATGCCGACCGCGTGGTCTCCAGCGTGTTCGTCAATCCGACCCAGTTCGGCCCCAACGAAGACTTCACCCGCTACCCGCGCACACCCGAGGCCGACATGACCGGCCTGGCCGGCGCCGGCTGCGACGTGCTGTGGCTGCCGACGGTGGAATCGATGTACCCCTACGGCGTCGAGCTGGCCGCCAAGGTGCACGTGCCGGGCGTCAGCAGCCTGCTCGAAGGCGCGCACCGTCCCGGCCATTTCGACGGCGTCTGCACCGTGGTTTCGCGCCTGTTCAACCAGGTGCAACCGGACGTGGCCGCCTTCGGCAAAAAGGACTACCAGCAACTGGCGGTGATCCGGCAGATGGTCGCCGACCTGGCCTTCCCGATTGAACTGCTGCCCGGCAGCATCGTGCGCGAAACCGATGGCCTGGCGATGAGCTCGCGCAACCAATACCTGACCAATGACGAGCGCCCACGCGCCGCCGTCATCCGGCGCGTGCTGATCGGCATGCGCGACGCCAGCGTGGCCGGCCAGTCGCGCAGCGAAGTGGAAGCCGACGCCCGCCGGCAGTTGAGCGAAGTGGGTTTTGAAGTGGACTACAGCGTAGTGCGCCGGCCCGATCTGGGCGAGCCAGAAGCAGGCGAAACCGGCCCGCGCGTGGCGCTGATCGCAGCCAAACTCGGCCGCACGCGCCTGATCGACAACATCGAGTGGTAAGACGCTAGCTCATCGCTTGCCGACCAGCGCTGATAAACTCGCGAACTCCCAAGCCCCCCGTGTTCGCCCCCCATGCACCTGAGCCTGCTCAAGACCAAGATCCACCGCGCCACCGTCACCCATGCGGAGCTGAACTACGAAGGCTCGATCGCCATCGACGGCCTGTTGCTGGACGCCAGCGGCATCCGCGAGTTCGAACAAGTCCATATCTGGGACGTCACCAACGGCGCACGCTTCTCCACCTATGCCATCCGCGCCGACGAAGGCAGCGGCATCATCTCGCTCAACGGCGGCGCTGCCCGTCATGTGCAGATTGGCGATCTGATCATCATCGCCGCCTTCGCCGGCATGAGCGAAGAAGAAGCGGATAAATTCCAGCCCAAGCTGATCTACGTGGATGCGGCCAACCGCATCACCCACACCAACCACAGCATCCCCAAGCAGGCCGCATGAACAACGCATCGGGTTTTGACGCTTTGCAGTCCCACGCCGCGCGTCTGCGCGGCCAGTCCCTGCCGGCTCTGATTGCGCAAGACCCGGCGCGTGCGCGCGACTTCGCCCTGCGCGAAGGCGCGCTGTACTTCAACTTCGCCCGCCAGGCCTACGACCGCTCCGCGCTGGAAGCGCTGATTGGCCTGGCACAGGCGCGCGATCTGGCCGGCGCGTATCAGCGCCTGTTCGACGGTGAACAGGTCAACGTCACCGAAGGCCGCGCGGCCTTGCACACCGCCTTGCGTGGCGATCTGTCGTCGGCTGCCGCCGCACGCGCCGCGCATGCGCAGGCACTGGAAGTGCAGCAGCGCATGGCCGCGCTGATTGCGCAGCTGGAAGCCAGCGATGTCACCGACATCGTCAGTGTGGGCATCGGCGGTTCCGACCTGGGCCCGCGGCTGGTGGCCGACGCCCTGCGCGGCCCGCTGCCGGGCCGCTTCCGCGTGCATTTCCTGAGCAATGTCGACGGTGCCGCCGCGCAGCGCGTGCTGGCGCCGTTGGATCCCAAGCGCACAGCCGCGATCTTGATCTCCAAAACCTTCGGTACTCAGGAAACGCTGCTCAACGGCGGCATCCTGCGTGACTGGCTGGGTGGCAGCGAGCGTCTGTACGCGGTGAGCGCCAACCCGGAACGCGCTGCTGCCGCCTTCGCCATCGATGCCTCACGCGTGCTGCCGATGTGGGATTGGGTGGGCGGTCGTTACTCGTTGTGGTCAGCGGTGGGCTTGCCGATTGCGCTGGCCATCGGCATGGATCGCTTCCTTGAATTGCTGGCGGGTGCAGCGGCATTTGACGCGCATGCCTTGAATGCATCGCTGGCCGACAACATCGCCGTGCGCCACGCGCTGACCGCGATCTGGAATCGCAACGCGCTCGGCCATGCCGCACACGGTGTGATGACCTATGACCAGCGTCTGGCGCTGCTGCCGGCTTACCTGCAGCAGTTGGTGATGGAGAGCTTGGGCAAGTCGGTGCGTTTGGATGGCAGCGCCGTCGGCGTGGACACCGTGCCGGTGTGGTGGGGTGGTGCCGGCACCGATGTACAGCACAGCTTCTTCCAGGCCTTGCACCAGGGCACCGGCATCGTGCCGCTGGATTTTGTCGGCACCGTGCGCAATGACGATCCCTATGCGGAAAACCATCTGGCGCTGATGTCCAACTTGTTGGCGCAGACCGAGGCATTGGCGAACGGGCAGGGCAGTGCGGATCCGCACCGCGCCTATGCCGGCAGCCGGCCGAGCACGATGATCCTGCTCGACGCGCTGACCCCGCATTCGCTGGGTGGCTTGATCGCCATGTACGAGCACAGCGTGTATGCGCAGTCGGTGCTGTGGGGCATCAACGCCTTTGATCAGTTCGGCGTGGAATTGGGCAAGCAACTGGCCAATGGCTTGCTGCCGGCGCTCAAGGGCGAAGTGGCAGCGCAGGATCCGGTGACGCAGGTGCTCCTGGAAGAATTGCGCGCCCGAAAATGAGGTATCCCCTGTAGGAGGGGCTTTAGCCCCGAACGCTCTTCGCACAGATCACCGCGAAAAGCGTTCGGGGCTAAAGCCCCTCCTACAGATTCTCCAGGCGCGTCCGATGCGACGTCAGTCGCGCGTCCAGATTCTCCAGGCGCGCCCGATGCGTCGTCAGTCGCGCGTCACGCGCCGCGCATCTCGTGCTGCGCGAGCGCCCAGGCCACGTGCTCGCGCACGAGTTCCGAGGGATCATCGCGACGCGAGGCCAAGGCCGCCTGCACTTCCGGAGTCGTAGGTGCATTGCCCAGCGCCACCGCGATATTGCGCAACCAGCGTTCGTGGCCGCTGCGGCGGATCGCCGAGCCTTCGGTGCGACGCAGGAATTCGGCTTCATCCCAGGCGAACAGCTGCGGCAAGGTGGCGGTATCCAGATCATTGCGCGCGCGGAAATCCGGCTCGTCGGTGCGCTGGGCAAATTTGTTCCAGGGGCAGACCAGCTGGCAGTCGTCGCAGCCAAAGATTCGGTTGCCGATCGGTGCGCGTAGCTCTTCCGGAATCGATCCGGCATGTTCGATGGTCAGATAGCTGATGCAGCGTCGCGCATCCAGGCGGTACGGCGCGGTGATTGCCTGGGTCGGGCAGATGTCGATGCAGCGCGTGCACGTGCCGCAGTGCGCGCTGGCCGGTGCATCCACCGGCAGCGGCAGGTCGACATAGATCTCGCCGAGGAAAAACCAGGAGCCGCCGTCCTTGTCGATCAAACAGGTGTGCTTGCCGATCCAGCCCAGGCCCGCATTGCGCGCGAGCGCGCGCTCCAGCACCGGCGCCGAGTCCACAAACACCCGGTGGCCAAACGCGCCCACTTCCTGCTGCAGGCGATCGGCCAGCTTCTGCAGGCGGTTTCGCATCAGCTTGTGATAGTCGCGGCCCAACGCGTAGCGCGCCACGTAGGCGCGGCTGCCGTCGGCCAGCGTCTGCCAGGCCTGCTCGCCGTCATTGCGGCCGTAGTCCAGGCCCACCGAGATTACCCGCAAGGTGCCCGGCAACAGTTCGTGCGGACGGCTGCGCAGATCGCCATGGCGGGCCATCCAGTCCATCGAACCGTACAAGCCTTGGGCGAGCCAGTCGCGCAGGTGATCTTCGTCCGCACCCAGTTGGATGTCGGCGATGCCGCAGCGTTGGAAGCCGAATTCGGCCGCCAACGTGCGCACCCGCGCGGCGAGCGCAGGGTAGTCGATGGCGGTGGCGAGGGCAGGGGCCATGCGGGAAGTATAGAATCCGCCGCATGTCCGGCAGCTTTCCCCTCTACGACACCCTGGCCGCGCGCAGCCTGGATGAGCGCGCCACCGCGCTGCTCGGCGGCGACGCCTATGGGCTGATGCAGCGCGCCGGGCAGGCGGCCTGGCGGCATGTGCTGGAGTACTGGCCGCAGGCGCAGCGCATCGTCGTGGTCTGCGGGCCCGGCAACAACGGCGGCGACGGCTATGTGCTGGCGCGTGCGGCGCTGCGTTCCGGGCGCCGGGTCAGCGTGGTCCATCTGCGTGATCACGTGCCGCGCACGCCATCGGCGCAGCGCGCCTGTACCGAGTACGTGTCGGCCGGTGGGCACGTGGATTTGTTCGATGAGAGCCGCTTTGACGACCATCTGCCGCCGGCGGATTTGCTGGTGGATGCGATGTTCGGCATTGGCTTGTCGCGCGCGCCGGATGCCGCCACCGCGCGCCTGATCAACGCGCTCAACCAGCAGATGGTGCCGGTGCTGGCGCTGGATGTACCCAGCGGTGTGGATGCGGATCGCGGCCAGGTGCCCGGCGCGGCAGTGCTGGCCACGCGCACGCTGCAGTTCATCAGCGAGCACCTGGGCCTGCGCACCGGCGCGGCATTGGAATACACCGGCGCCTGCACGCTGGATGATCTGGAAGTGCCGCTGGAAGCGTTTGAATTCATCGCACCCTCCGCGCATGGTCTGGGCCACGAAGCCCTGGCGCGCTGGCTGCTGCCGCGCCGGCGCAACACCCACAAGGGCGAGTCGGGCCGGGTGCTGTGCATCGGCGGTGATCTGGGCAGTGGCGGCGCGATTGCCTTGTGCGCGGAAGCGGCCTTGCGTGCCGGCTGCGGCCTGTTGCGAGTCGCTACGCGTAGCGAACACGTGGCACCGATCCTGGCGCGACGGCCGGAAGCGATGGTGCGCGCGGTGGAGTCCAGTGCGGATCTGGAGCCTTGGTTGGATCAGGACGATGTGATCGCCATTGGTCCCGGCCTGGGCCAGGGCGAGTGGGGCCGCGCGCTATTTGCGTTGGCGCTGCGTGGCCCGCATCGACGGGTGATCGATGCCGATGGTTTGAACCTGCTGGCCGAATCCAGCAGCTGGGATGTCAGCGGCGCCATCCTCACTCCGCATTCCGGCGAAGCCGCGCGTTTGCTGGGCGTGGATACGCAGGACGTGCAGCAAGATCGCTTTACCGCTGCACAGGCCCTGGCCAAGCAGTTCAATGCGGTGGTGGTGCTCAAAGGCGCGGGCACGATCATCGCCGCACCTGGCGAAATTCCCAGCGTGATTGATGCCGGCAACCCCGGCATGGCGGTGGGCGGCATGGGCGATCTACTGACCGGCGTGATCGCTTCGCTGCATGCGCAGGGTCTGCCCGCTTACGAAGCCGCCTGCGCCGGTGCCTTGCTGCACGCCTTGGCCGGCGATGCCGCTGCACGCGAGGGCGAACGCGGTCTGCTGCCTTCGGATCTGTTGCCGGCGCTGCGCAAGCTGGCCAATCCGTAGCCGGCGCACATCCGTCTAGAATGCCGGCATGGACGCGTTGAATTTCTCATTGCCTGACAGCGACGCCACCGACGCCCTGGGCGCGGAGCTGGCGCAGACGCGGCCGCCGCGCGCGGTGGTGCACTTGCAAGGTGATCTGGGTGCGGGCAAATCGACATTGGCGCGCGCGTTGCTGCGCGCGCTGGGCGTGCAGGGCGCTATTCGCAGTCCCACCTACACCTTGATCGAGCGCTATCCGATCAGCGACGGCGAAGCCTGGCATCTGGACCTGTATCGGATTGGCGACAGCGGCGAGCTGGATTTTCTGGGGCTGGACGAAGACAGCGCCACGCTGTGGCTAATCGAATGGCCCGAACGCGGCGGCAGCCATCTGCCGGCGCGCGACCTGCTGGTGCGGCTGGAGGTGGTCGGCGACGGCCGCGAGGCCGCCTTGCAGGCCTCCAGCGAGGTGGGCCAGGCCTGGTTGCAGGCGCTGGCGGTCCAGACTGCCGGATCCGGGGCGGGGCAGCCCGATCGCCATTTGCCCGGATCACCTGTCTCCCAGGTGTAGGAAGATCCGCCAGGTCACGGATCTATAAGGGGATCCTTCTTGCATTCCGGCGCGGTTGGTGCTTGAATCCGCCGCATGAGCCTCCGGAATCCCCCTTTCCGACTGCTGTCCGTCGCCTGCCTTGCCGGCGCGATGGCGTCGGCCTGCGCTTTTTCGGCGCTGGCGGGCGAGGTCAACCAGGTCCACCTGAGCAGCGGCGCCACCGGCACGCGTGCGGAAATCCAGCTGCTGGGCAAGGGCGAGTTCAAGACCTTGTCGCTGCACGGCCCCGAGCGGCTGGTGGTGGATCTGCCTGCTTCCTCGGCCGCACGCGGCCTGAAGCTGCCGGCCGCCAACGGCGTGGTCACCGCCGTGCGGACCGGCCAGCCCAGTCCCGGCACCCTGCGCATCGTCTTTGATCTGTCCGCGCCGATCACCGCACTCAAGCCGCGTGTGGAAGCGCAGGGCAATGGTGCGCGCTTGGTGATCGAGTGGCCGGGTGATGCGCCTGCCAGTAACGCCAGTCGTGCGACGGCTTCAGCCACGGCACCGGCGAAGACGACATCGCCCACACCTGCTCCGGCATCGGCCATCAGCAACACGGCGCCGCAGGCAGTGCCTTCGACTGCATCCAACAACGGTGCCAACACTTCGGCGGCTGCTGATAACGCCGCGGTCGATCCGGCGGAAGCGGCCCGCGCCACTGCCGCGCTGACCGCGCGCGTGGTCAACCAGGCGGCGCAGCCTGCACCTGCGTCGACGTCGGCGCAGGCAACTGGCTCACAGGCGCCGGCCGCAGGCGTTGCCAACACTTCCAGCACCGCGAGCAATACCAGCGGTGCTGCTGCACTTGCCATCCTCAATGGGCAGGCGGCGACCACCGCCGTGCCGACGGCTGCTTCGCCGACTGCGCCGCCTCCGGGCAGCAGCGGCGTTACTCCGTCGGGCGTGCCCTATACCGTGGCCACCGGCAAGCCGACCACCAGCGAATCCACTGAACCGGCAGCTGCGTCGACGCCGCGGGTGGCCATGCAGGCCGGCATGCGTCCGTTGATCGTGGCGATTGATCCGGGCCATGGCGGCCAGGATTCCGGCGCGATTGGTCAGGACGGCACCTACGAGAAGAACGTGGTGCTGGCCATTGCGCGTGAGCTGGCCAAGCAAATCAACGCGACCCCGGGCATGAAGGCCTACCTGACCCGCGACAGCGATGTGTTCATCCCGCTGCCGATGCGTGCGCGCAAGGCGCGCGCGGCCAATGCCGACATCTTTGTGTCCATCCATGCCGATGCTGCGGAAAACCGCAACGCGCGCGGTTCCTCGGTGTATGTGCTCTCGCTCAAGGGCGCGTCTTCGCAGCGTGCGCGCTGGCTGGCCGACAAGGAAAACGCTTCGGATCTGATCGGCGGCGTGCCGCTGCAGAAGGTCGACAACACCTTGTCCTCGGTGTTGCTGGATCTGGCCCAGAGCGGCCACATGCGCGCCTCGGAAGACGCCGCCAACCATGTGTTGGACGGCTTGAAGCGGGTGGGCAACAACCACAAGCCAAACATCGAGCGCGCCAACTTCTCGGTGCTGCGCACCTCGGACATGCCGGCCATGCTGGTGGAGACGGCCTTCATTTCCAATCCGGAAGAAGAGCGTCGTTTGAAGGATCCGGCCTACCAGCGCAAGGTCGCATCGGCGGTGCTGGATGGCGTCAATACCTACTTCACCCGCCAGCCGCCGCCGGGCACGTTGTTTGCCGCGCGTGCGCGCGCTGAGGCCGAGGCGCGCGACTTGGCCAGCTCAGGCGGAGCAGCAGGCGCTCCGTAACGTTATTATCGGTACAGACATTCCTTTGACGGCCTTGCCGATCTTCCGTGCCGATTCGTCCGTTGCCTGACACCTTGATCAACCAGATCGCCGCGGGCGAAGTGGTGGAGCGGCCGGCTTCGGTGGTCAAGGAACTGGTGGAGAATGCGCTGGATGCGGGGGCGCGGCGCGTTGACATTGATCTGGAGGAGGGCGGCATCCGCCTGATCCGGATTCGCGACGATGGCGGCGGCATGGGCGCCGATGAATTGCCGCTGGCGTTGTCGCGCCATGCCACCAGCAAGATTGCCTCACTCGATGATCTGGAAGCCGTGGCCACATTGGGGTTTCGTGGCGAGGCGCTGCCTTCGATTGCTTCGATCAGCCGCTTTGCATTGAGTTCGCGTCGCGCCGCCGATGCGCATGGTGCGGTGCTGCGGGTGGAAGGCGGCAAGGCCGCTGCCGTGGCGCCGGCCGCGCATGCGGTGGGCACCACGGTGGAAGTGCGCGACCTGTTCTACAACGTGCCGGCACGGCGCAAGTTCCTGCGCGCGCCGCGCACGGAGCTGGGTCATATCGAAGAATGGCTGCGCTCGCTGGCGCTGGCGCGGCCACGGATTGATCTGCGCCTGGCGGTGGATGGCAAGCCGGCGCGCCGTTACCGCGCCGAGGGCGAAGACCCCAGCCTGCGCGTGGCCGAGGCGCTGGGCGCGGAATTCCTGGCGCAGTCACTGCGCATTGCGCACAGCGGCACCGGCTTGCACCTGCATGGCTGGATCGGCGCGCCGCCGTACTCGCGCGCGCTGGGCGATCAGCAGTATCTGTACGTCAACGGCCGCGCGGTGCGCGACCGCCATCTGGGACATGCGGCCAAGAGCGCCTACAAGGACGTGATCTTCCATGGTCGGCAGCCGGCCTATGTGTTGTTCCTGGAACTGGATCCGCTGCGGGTGGATGTCAACGTGCATCCGGCCAAGCACGAAGTGCGTTTTCGCGATGCGCGGCTGATTTACGATTTTGTACTGGGGGCACTGCGCGAAGCGCTGGCCGACAGTCGTGAGCAACACGCCAGTGCGCAGTCGATGCCACGCGACTTGAATGGCTATGGCGGTCAGGGCGGCTACGCGCTGCCGGCCGCCACGCCGGGCAGGGTGGAAGACACCCGCGCCTTCTACGCCGCCCTCTACGGCGATGCCAGCCAAAGCGCCGGCCTGCCTGCGCCGCGTGCATCGCGCGCGGGCGAAGATCTGCCGCCGCTGGGTCATGCGCTGGCGATCCTGCATGAGCGTTACTTGCTGTCGCAGGACGCGCAGGGCCTGCTGGCGATTGATCTGGAGCAGGTGCATCGCCGCGCCAGCCTGCAACGTTTAAGCGCAGCGCATGCCGGCATCGGCTTGAGCGCACAACCACTGCTGTTGCCGCTGCCGTTGCAAGTGGGCCACGCGCGCGCCGCGCATGCGCGGACGATGGCCACCAAGCTGGCCGCGTTCGGCGTGGTCGTGGAACGTGATGGCGAAGTCGGCCTATTGGTGCGACAGCTACCAGCGCTGCTGATCGACGCCGACGTGCCGGCTTTGATCGACGCACTGCTGGCACTCGCCGAAGACGCACCTCAGCAGGCACTATTGGAAACGCTGGCTGCGCACCTGCCGCGCCCGATGCGTGCGCTGACCGTGGCGGAAATGAACGCCTGGCTGCGCGACATCGAACGCGCCGATGCAAACGCCGCCGAGGATGCCGCGCTGGTGCGGCGCTGGACTTTGACCGAGATGGATGGGGAAGCCGGATGATCCAAGTGATGAACGAGCTGAAGCAGTCACGCGTGTCGACGAGCTTGCTGCTGGTCTTCCTGTGCACGTTGCTCGCCGCCTGCGGCCAGGACGATGCCAAGCGCGCCGCGCAGGGACCCGCGCTGGATCCTGCTTTCCTGGTCGCGCAGAACGACTGGCGCGCCGCCCGCCGCGATGATCTGCTGCGGCCCGACGGCTGGACCAGCCTGGTCGGCCTGCACCAGATTCAGCTCAAGGCGCATTACGTGGGCACCGGGCCGGGCAGCGGCATCCGCCTGGCGGTGGGGCCGGACAAGCTGGGCATGGTCACGGACGGCAAGGGCCACGTGCGCTTCACTCCGGAAGCCGGCGTACCAGTGACCTTCCAGGGTGAGCCGCTGACCAAGGCGATCGATCTGGCCGATGATCGCCAGCCCGAACCCGGCGTGATTGGCTTTGATGACGGCAAAGGCCTGCTCAGCGTGATCGAGCGCGGTGGCCGCCACTACCTGCGGGTCAAGCACGCCGACGCACCCGGTCGCGTGCAGTTCACCGGCATCCAGTACTGGAACGCCGACCCCAGCTGGAAGGTGCAGGCGCGCTACATCCCGCACCCGGCCGGCAAGACGCTGCCGATCATGGACATCATCAGCGTGGTCACGCCGTCGCCCAATCCCGGCGCGGTCGAGTTCGAGCGCGACGGCAAGACCTACCGCCTGGAAGCGCTGGGCGAACCCGGCGGCGAACTGTTCTTTGTGCTGGCTGATCGCACCAGTGGCCACGGCAGTTATCCGGCCGGCCGCTTCCTGGATGCGCCGGCGCCGGTCAATGGCGTGGTGACGCTGGACTTCAACCAGGCCTACAACCCGCCGTGCGCGTTCACTCCGTTCGCCACCTGTCCGCTGCCGCCGCCGGAGAACCGGCTGGACGTGGCGATCACCGCTGGCGAGAAGCAGTACATCCCGCCGAACAAGAAATCTTGAGGAGTTGTCGTTGATGAGTCATCACTGGAAGTCTCGCCTGGCCGTCATCCTGCTGAGCTTGTGCGCCGGCCCGGCGCTGGCGCAAGTGGAAGCCATCAAGACGGCCGCCGTGCAGGCCAAGGACGAGCAGGCGCAACAGGCTGCCTATGTGCCGCCGGTGCCGCTGCTGTGGAAAGTCTCCGACGCCGACAATGCGGTCTATCTGCTGGGCTCCTTCCACATGCTGCGCGCCAGCGACTATCCGCTGTCCCAGGATGCCGAAGCCGCCTTCGCCGACGCCGCCTCGCTGATGCTGGAAATC